>OBWZ01000079.1_pt1 | contig 89192 bp, 91 predicted proteins | sample 1476561 | NCBI WGS metagenome assembly OBWZ01 (sample SAMEA2580138, study PRJEB22360) | human gut metagenome | biome: human gut; feature: human-associated habitat; material: faeces | place: Denmark | collected 2008/2010 | reverse complement strand
CTGCCCGGACTGCATAGGGTCGCAATAGAAGACTCGTGTCCTTCTGGTACCATCGTCTCTTTTTTCCATATGCTCAGCATCAGTAAATTCACCTCCGCGATCGGTGAGTGTTATATGAGCTTCCTGTTCAAACAGGCTTTTTCCAAGGATGGAATCAAGAACGGCTAGTCCGTCAACCATATCTGCAGCAGTCTTCGTGTCGTGATATACAGCAAACAGGAGCCCATATTTGATGAATTTGAAAGTCTGGATAAACGGTCCATTGGAAATATCATTGTAGACTGTATCCATTTGTAAAATGTGTGTGATTTCCTCAGACTCAACATAGGATTGGTAATCTGTGTAAAGCCGTCCAACAAGGAATTTACGGTCTTGTCGTTTTTTATAGATCGTCTTCTTCTTAGCGGTCATTTTTCTTTTGACTTTTATACGAAGGTCAATGTTAGCAATGCCAACACATTCGAATACACCTTGTTCAATATAGTTGTAGAGTGTCTTCTCACTGATTCCAAGTTCGGGATGTGCAGCTATGATCTGATAAGGTGAATGACCTTTTAATAGAAGAGGCTTGATGGTATTGCCTAGCTCTACAGCTTCTGATGAGGTCAGATTGATTCCGGTTCGAGACTCAACGAGTTCGCTACGGTATTCCTCATAGGCGATCGTAGGTTTATAGAGGTATTTATCAAAGCGGCAGCTTTTCAGTTTCTCACAGCCATTACAAGCTCCCGGAGTACGATCTCTGCGTTTGCAGCGGAACTTAGAATAATCAGGGCAGTTGACAGTACAATTCTTTCTCTTAAACTTACAGTGAGCATAGTTCTCACATTCTAGAGAAAGTGTAGATTTATGAGAGAGATAACGGTGAGCACGGATTTCCTTACCTATCGTAGATTTATCTTTGCCTAGATTATCAGCAATAGCTTTTTTAGAAGAACCATTAACGATGCCGATCGCGATGACATTGCGATCGTCCTGAGTCAGATGTTTGTTTTTGTTCGTTGCCATATTCATCACCCTTTGTAATGTGTATGATAATAACCAGCGGTTACCTTCATCATAGATATAAAAAAGGATATATGAAAGACTAAATGCAATTGTAAGTGTAAATTCAACTAGATTGTTGTGTAAGAGTCTTTTCTACTTAGCTAATTTGAAAGTGGAATTTAACTTTTCACTTCAGCACGACAATTACGAGTCCGTATACATTTTACGTATCCTTCATATTATGGTATAATAAGGCTCTTAAAAGGAAGTGGTTTATCTTTGAAACCGGATGTGTTATACCAGACAGCTAAGAGAAAAATCCTGGATGCCCTGCCGGACATTCTTTTCTTTTTGTTTTTATTTTATGCAATTCTTGTATTATTCGGTGTACAGTATGTGATCGTTGTATCCTTTGTGACTCTGCTCTATAAAATACGCAGAAAGAGGAAGCAGACACCGCGCAGATTATGTATCATGTTTTTTGTGCAGATGGCATTGAGCATACTGGCATTTCTGGCATCGCATTCCTTGCTTGCCTGTGTGCTGCTGAATATCGCAGTACCCTTTCTTCTTGTCTTTCTGCAATCCTCGCAGTTTAATCAAAAGGGATATATGGCAAGTGCCATGGGGTTTGTCTTTTTACAGCTGCGTCCGATACCCTATACAGATTTCATGACCTATCTGCTGGTAATGGCTTGTTCTCTTGGTTTTGCAGTATGCTGTCTGCTGCTGTCCTCCTATGGACATCGCAGAGAGGATGATTATGCACTGGCCAGAAAAGGGATAGCGCTTTTACAGGAACAGCTGGATGCCTATCTTAAACAGAAAACAGATCAGCAGCGGAAGGAAGATCTGGTGAATATTCAGAGATCGCTTTATAAGCAGGCATACCAGAGCCGCGGCTTCACCTATATCGCGACGAAGGAGGGAAGGCTGCGTTACCTGTTTGCATTACTTCTGCAGCGAAGCAGTTATTTCCTGGAAAATATGGATAATATCCCTGTATGCAGTGAACAGCAGCAGGTGCTTTTACAAAGATGTATGCAGTTCATGAAGCATGCCGAGAATTTCAACTGTACGGATAATTCAATACTGCTGAAGGAAGGGCAGAAGCTGTTTACTGCCTGCCGAAAAAAGCAGGATGCCGTTTCCCTGTTTCTGCATAACTTTTTACAGCTCTTTTTGCAGATTCTCAAGGATTTGCAGGATAACAAAAAAGAAGCAGTCCATCAGGAATGGAAGCTGCCGGAGGAACGAAAGCTGCGTAATCGGCTGCGTATGGACAGCTTTGAATTTCGTTTTGCAAGCCGTCTTTCTCTGGTTCTGCTCTGCGGATTTCTATTCGCCCGTTTGTCGAAGCTGGATCATTCCTACTGGCTGGTGCTGAATGCATTTCTGCTGCTGCAGCCCATGTATGAGGAAAGCGCCTATCGTCTGAAAACCAGATTCATCGGAACAGTCTTCGGCTGTACGGTTATTTATCTGGTACTTCCGCATTTTCCCGGCATTGCAGGACACTTTCTATTTGCCAGCATTGTCGTATCGCTGATGTATTGTGCAACACCGGGCACCTGGATTCAGGCGATGTTCTCTACCTGCTTTGCCATCACACTGACTTCGCTTGCCATGCAGGAAACAATCGCGATTGAGATGCGCCTTACCTATGTAGCTGTGGCAATTCTGCTTGTATTGATCGTCAACCGGTTCTTTTTTCCTACCAGTCGCAGCGCATTGTTTCAAGCAAACATGAAGCGGATGTTTCATATGCAGCATTCCTATCTGCGTATTCTGCAGGGGAGTCTGCATGCACCGCTGGATTACGGTATCATTATGGACGCATTAACCAGCTTTCATATGGTGTATGACCAGATACTGGAGTACCTGCAAGGCAGCAGTGAGAATATCGAGCTTTATCGCCATTTGCTGTCAGCATTCTGGCATATGAGCGTGGAGATGGAGCAGATGATTTTTACCGTGCAGCATGATACCTTAACAGAGGACCAGGAGCAGTCAGTAGAGCAATTTATTCATATGTGTGATGCAATGATTCAAAGCTGTGAGGTGGGAAAGACTGTTCAAAAGGAGAAAAGGGCATTTCTTACTGAGGACGTATCTGACAATGAACTCTTTCAGCTCATGCAGCGATATAATCGGCATGCATCGGATATCAGCAGTATTTGCTTATCCAGACAGCTTTAAGAGAAGAATACAAGCTTCTTATGCTTTGCATTTGGGCAGTGAAGCAGAGATGGACAGCTTGTGTATACAAAGCGTGTCCAAAAAAACAATCTGATTTTCCTAATCATTATTGAATTCTAGACTCCTGCTTTCGCATACAGATTATTGATCTCTATGATTGTTTTCGTCAGAGGTGCTTCAGGCTGCTAAGCTTATATGTTTTCACTTTTCGTATATTGTGAAATTCTCAATATGCATCCTGTAGAAATTTGTGATATCCGCGTGATAATAAATCTTACAAGATATTGAAATAAGTACAAAAATAGATTACAATAGGATTGTAAAAAGGGTTACATAAAATTTTAAATAAGCAAAAGGATTATCGGACATATGCCGCCTAACGGTATATGTCTGGTTTTTGTTTACGGGGTTGTACTAAAAAGATAATATTAATAGAATTTAACGGGGAATGAAGGGATGATATGTATGTCACGAAAACAGGCGAAGCTGGAGAAGCTGAGCATTGAGCTGATCCGTCTTTATTTTGAGGAGCATGATTTCGAGCTTTTAAAAGAATATCTTTCTAATGAAATATCCATGATGGGAGAACACCGGTCAGCTTTATGTCATGGTATGCAGGAAGTGGAGCGTGCTTTACAGGAGGTTTCCATTATCTATGGGGAGATGGTTCATCTTCAGGATGTCTATTGTGAAATCATATATCAAAAACAGGATATTGCAGTCGTAGCTTTTACCTGTATACAGCATGCACACGGATTAGGACTGCTGTGTAGATTGAAGGTCTCTCTGGTATGGGAGATGGAAGCAGGGGGATGGAAAATCCGCCACATACATCAATCCCTTTCTGATGACGCTACAGAGCGTGAAAATTCGGGAATTCATCATAATGCAGCGAAGCTGCCTGTATATAATCAGCACTGTGATACACTGACGCAGATTTTTAATCTGGAGGGATTCGTGGAAGCGGCAAGAGAGCTGCTACAGCATACAAACCAGCAATATGCGCTTTTCAAATTTGGTATTAGTGACTTTCGTTTTATCAATCAGATTCACGGCTATGCATTTGGTGATGATGTACTGAAAAGCATTGCCCGCAACCTGCAATCCTTCTGTCAGAAGGACGAGCTGTGTGCGCGTATCGAAAAGGATACCTTTGCGGCACTTTTACGGTTTACAAGCATAGATGATTTTTATAACCGTCTGCACTGTATCCGCAAACATCTACTGGACGAACCTATCGTGTCCTGTCTAAAGCATACGTTGCAATATATCGGTGGTGTTTATCTGATTCAGGATGCCTGTGGGGAAAGTATAAAGTCTATGCTGGATAAAGCAGTACTGGCAATGCAGTATGTGGAACGAAATAGCCGGGTCAGTGATTTTGTTTATTTTGAGGATTGGATGCTGGATCAGAAAAACCGCAGAAGTGAGCTGCTTGAGGAAGCAATAAAAGCTATACAGGAGGATACCTTCCAGTTGTTCATACAGCCGCAGTTTCTGTTAAGTGACGGGAGCGTTGTATCCGGTGAAGCTCTGTCACGCTGGTTTTTAAAGGATGGCAGCTGTGTATCTCCGGATGAATTCATCCCGCTATTTGAAAAGCACGGCCTGATATCTGGCTTTGATTTCTATGTATTACATAAGCTATGTAAATTTATGCGGACATGCCTCGATGAAGGGAAAGAGCTGCTGCCGATTTCCATAAATCAGTCTCGTTTGCATATAAAAGAGCGCCAATATCTACGAAGGTTTTGTGAAATTGTGGATCCCTATGCAATACCTCATGAAAAGCTTGTTTTTGAACTGACAGAATCTGCATTTACAGATAATGCAAATGACCTTCAGGTATTTATGAAGGATATACATGATGCCGGTTTTCAGATTGCTATCGATGATTTTGGGACAGGATATGCCGGTATCGGTATGCTGAGTCAGGTGGATGCGGATATACTGAAGCTGGATAAAGGGATGCTGAATGGAATCAATACGGACCGCCGCCAGATGACAATATTCTGGAAAATCATTGAAATGGCTCACAGCATCGGTATGCAGGTAATTTGTGAGGGGATTGAAACCAGGGAGCAATACGCTGACCTGAGAATGCTGCGCTGTGATATCGGACAGGGGTTTCTGGTCAGTCGTGCGATAGCAGCAACTGAATTTGCTGAGAAATATCTTAGATAAAAAGAATATAATATTAAATGTGTGAGTGACAGATACTCGGACTTATCATGACACTTCTGTTTCGTGTTTACAGTTACTTGCAATAGCTGTAAATAGTGATAAAAAAACCGCTTTCTGTACTGTTTTCCTGCAGAAACGGTTTTCTTTTATAAGGAAATGCGGTAGAATACAACTAGGTGATAACATGGTACAAATTGGAAATGACTGGGACGAGCTGTTAAAGGATGAATTTCAGAAGGAGTATTATCAGAAACTGCGCGTTTTTCTGGCAAGAGAATATAAAACGCAGACAATTTATCCGGGTATGTATGATATTTTCAATGCATTGCGTTATACAGCATATCAGGATGTAAAGGTTGTTATTTTAGGGCAAGACCCATATCATGGTCCGGGACAGGCACATGGTCTGTGCTTCTCTGTGAAAAAAGGAGTAAATCCTCCGCCGTCTCTTGTAAATATCTATCAGGAGCTGCATGATGATCTGGGATGCAGTATTCCGCCTCATGGAGAGCTTACAAAATGGACGAAGGAAGGCGTGCTTCTGCTCAATACTGTTCTAACAGTACGTAGAGGGCAGGCAAATTCCCATCGTGGCAAAGGATGGGAGATTTTAACGGATGAGATCATTCGCAAGCTGAATGAGCGTGAAAAGCCTATCGTATTTCTGTTATGGGGAAGGAATGCAAAGGAAAAGAGCACACTGATAACAAATCCTGCTCATCTGATCCTAAGCTGTCCACATCCAAGTCCGTTCAGTGCAGATTATGGCTTTTTCGGATGTCGTCATTTCTCAAAGACGAATGCCTTTTTACAAGAGCATGGACAGCAGCAGATTGACTGGCAGATTGACTGAAAATCTCTTAAAACAGGGGAATGCTACCATTGGTTGACAAAATAATACAAAGCGCTAATACGGGTTGGTGGTGTAAGCCAGCCCGTTTTTATACAATGATGACGAGGTGATTAAATTGAAATTTGAAGAAAATTTGAGAGAGGCAAGGAAGCAGTATGGCTATTCACAGGAAAATCTCGCGGATAAGCTGAATGTATCAAGACAGGCGGTTAGTAAGTGCACCAAAGGCGCGCAGAGCGGGTAAATGGAAGTGCCTATCCTGAGCTGGATAAGCTGATGCTGATTTGTGAGCTGTTCCACTGTACGCTGTATGATTTACTGAAAGGGGATATGAAAGAGAATTCCGGTGTGAGTCGTGATACTTATGAGACCCATGAGCTGACAAAAACGAAAGGAATCACCGTTGGAATTGGTTGTATTCTTGCGGGGATTTGTGCCTATTGCTTTTTGAAGCCTTCTATGGATAATGAAGACATGCTGAATATTGTATTTCTGATTTTCGCAATTATTGGAATCCTTATTCTTGTCTTCTTCGGTATGAAGGATACCGCATTCAAGCGCAGATATCCGCAAATTCCTCAGAATATCTATACTGCATATGAGCTGGATGGCTTTCATAGGATATTTAATAGTATTGTTGTGACTTCCATTGGGATTATATGATTCAGTATCGTCATTGAACAGCTGTTGGAAATGAAGCTACCTGAATATCATGCTTGTGACAATTGCCATACTGCTTCTTGTATATTACGGTATGCGAAAAGAAACCTATCAGCGAACAACTGCTTATGCGCAGATGGCAGAAAAAGACGATGAGCTGATTGGTAAGTGGTGCGGCTGTTTATCTGCTTATCAGCTTTATATGGAATATTTGGAATGTTAGCTGGATTGTATTTCCAATCGGAGGAATCCTATGTGGAATCGTGTCGATTATATTATCAAAAGAGGAGCATTACTGGTAAAAAGAGCATGTTATTTTTACTTTCGATTATAAATGTAGGAGCTGTATCGATATTCACAAGGTCGAGAATACCCATCATCTATGGCATATAGATAAGTATGCAACCGGTGAACAGTGGCGTATATGCTGTATTAGCTTCAAAAACGAAAGGAGCACCTTTACAAAAACTGCAGAGCATTCGATGTAAAAAAAATCCTGTATTTGAGTAATTCAGATACAGGACTGTTTTTGCTTATGAACGGGAGCTGGCAAGCTTGCGCTGTCGCTCACTTGCAAGAGCCTCCTCATCCTCCTTTGCAAAGCGTTCGCTTAACCGCGCATTGCTCAGCATCAGCTTCAATCGGTTTTCCTGATTGACCTTTGTTGCGCTTGGATCATAATCCACTGCAACAATATTTGCCATCGGATATTTATCCTTGATTTTTCTGGTCATACCCTTGGCAACGATATGGTTGGGAAGACAGCCAAACGGCTGACAGCAGACAATATTATGCACACCGTTTTTGATCAGAGTGACCATTTCACTGGTGAGCAGCCATCCCTCTCCCATCTTGGTCCCGCGGTTGATGATTCCTTCGCTGTTCTCGATAACCTCCTGAAAGGTATCCGGTGCACGGAAGGTTCCCTGCTTCTGTATTGCGGTAATGGCTTTTTTCTGCATATTCTGAATCAGCTTATCCGCCATCTGAATGAAGCGGTAGCTCTTTTTATTACGCCCGTAGTACGCGTGATCGATCAGCGAGTTTTCAAGGCAGTAAAGACCAAAGTCAAGAACACCGCTGACAACGGGCTCACAGCCCTCACGAATCAGGAAGTCCTCCAGTTCGTTATTGCCCAAAGGGGCATACTTCATATAAATCTCACCGACGATTCCCACCTGAATTTTCGGCTTCTGGCTTCTCGGCAGAGCCGCAAAATCATGCAGCATTTCCTGATAATTATGCTTCATTCGCATATAGGACAGGGAATCAAACTGCGCGGTGATCGTATCGATCCATGTGGTTACCAGTGCATCTGTACTGCCCTTTTCCAATTCATACGGCTTGCACTGATTTTTGATCCACATCAGCATATCTCCGTATAAAAATGCATATAATAATCTCAGCAGCATCTTAGGAGTCAGCTTGAAGCCGCTGTTCTTTTCCAGCTGGGAAAAATTGACAGAAATAACCGGAACATGCTCAAATCCGGCCTGAACCAGTGCCTTGCGCAGAAGATGGATGTAGTTGGAAGCCCGGCATCCGCCTCCTGTCTGGGTGATTGCCAGCGCAATGTGTGCGGTATCGTATTTTCCGCTTTTCAATGCATCGATCATCTGACCGATTACAAGCAGGGCGGGGTAGCAGGTATCATTGTGCACATTCTTTAAGCCTTCATCAATGATCTGCTGTCCCTCTGTTTTCAGGATTTCCACACGATAACCTTCCTTGCACAAAATATTGCGCAGGAACTGGAAATGAATCGGCAGCATCATCGGTACAAGGATCGTATGTGTTTTTTTCATTTCCTTCGTGAATTCTACATGTGACATACTCATCCCTCCCTTTCTTCCATGGCAGCCTGCAGTGAGCGGCAGCGAATCTTCACCGCACCGAGGTTGTCAACTTCATCGATTTTAATCTGTGTATACAGCTTTCCATTGCTTCGTAGAATATCCTTAACCTCATCTGCGGTAATCGCATCGATTCCGCATCCGAAGCTTACCAGCTGAATCAGCTCCATATGCTCCTGCTGTGCCACATACTGTGCAGCATTGTACATACGGGAGTGAAAGGTCCACTGATTTAAAACGTGAACACTTGGCAGCACGGCCTGTTTAGCGATACTGTCCTCACTGATTACGACGAATCCCAAATTGTTCAGCAGTCTGTGAATTCCATGATTGATCTGAGGATCGACATGGTATGGACGTCCGGCAAGCACTATGACATCACGGTGATTGCGTCGAGCGAACGCTATGGCATTGCGTCCTTCCTCCTGCACGCGGTCCTTAAACTGCTGATAGGCGAAATAGGCGTGATTGCTGGCAGCCTGAACATCCTTGAACGGAATATCCATCTGCTGGGCTTTGAAATATTCAAACATTTTCTGATCGAAGATACGCTTATCCTCAAGATATACGTAGGGATACAGAAACTTTACATGTCCCAGATTCATATTTCCTTCCACAACCTCCGGATAATAGGCAACGACCGGGCAGTTGAAATGATTGTCTCCCATGTCCTCATTGACGTTGTAGGTCATGCATGGATAGAAAATTGTCTGCAGGCCCTTATCGATGAGCGACTGAATATGACCGTGCACCAGCTTGGCAGGATAACAGATCGTATCACTTGGAATCGTATGCTGTCCAAGGGAATACAGTGCCTTGCTGGAACGATCGCTCAAGACGACCTCATAGCCAAGATTGGTAAAGAAGGAATGCCAGAAGGGAAGGTTGTCATACAGATTCAAAACAAGCGGAATCCCGATTTTCCCCCGGATGCCGGGAACCCCCTTCAGCTTCAGCAGCTCCTCATATTTATAATCATACAGATTCGGCAGCTTTTCCTTATTGACCTTTCCGGTCACCGGACGCTCACACTTGTTGCCGGCGATATGCTTTGCCCCGTCCGCAAAGGTGTTTACGGTCAGATTGCAGTGATTGGTGCACAGAGCACAATGAAAGGCCTTTGAGCTGTGCGTAAAGCTGTCAATATCTTCCTTTTTCAGAAGAGAAGATGCAGTGGCTTTTTTCTCCTTCGCAATCAATGCGGCTCCATATGCCCCCATCAGATGGGAAATACTTGGACGAATGACGTTTCTTCCAAGCTCCAGCTCAAAGCTTCGCAGCACCGTATCATTCAGGAAGGTTCCTCCCTGTACGACGATCTGCTTCCCGATATCATCCGGACTTTTGGCACGTATGACCTTATACAATGCATTTTTTACGACACTCATACATAAGCCGGCAGAGATATCCTCCATGCTGGCTCCGTTTTTCTGTGCCTGCTTGACACTGGAATTCATAAAGACCGTACAGCGTGTTCCAAGGTCCACTGGATGCTTTCCGGATAACCCCATGCGGGCGAATTCCTCAATATCATAGCCCATGCTTTTTGCGAAGGTTTCAATGAAGCTTCCGCAGCCGCTGGAGCAGGCTTCGTTCAACAGGATATCATCAATCGTATGATCACGAATCCGGAAGCATTTCATATCCTGACCGCCGATATCGATGATGAAGTCTACCTGCGGGTTGAAGTAGTGGGCCGCATGGTAATGGGCAATCGTCTCCACAACACCGATATCCAGATGGAAGGCATGCTTCATCAGCTCCTCCCCATAGCCCGTTACCGCACTGTGTATGATGTGAATGCGGTCCTCCATCAGGGCATAGAGCTTTGCGAGCTCCTTCTGTACAACATCCACGGGATTTCCCATATTCCCGGCATAGCTTTCATATAAAATGCGGCATTGTTCATCGATCAGCACCAGCTTGGTTGTGGTACTGCCGGCATCGATGCCCAGATAGGCATTGCCCCTGTAGGTGTGGATATCACTGCGCTCCACACTGGCACTGGTATGGCGCTTTTTGAATTCCTCATAATCCTCATCACTTTCAAAGAGTGGGGGAAGACCTTGCGTCTGTATCTTTTTGGCAGCCATAGCCTCCATTTTTTCAAGCAGCTCCTCATAGGAGAAATCCACAGCCTCATTTGCCGCATAGACGGCACTTCCCAGTGCTACAAAATAAGGGGCGAGCTCCGGGAAATTCGCTTCCTGATCACGGAGCTTCAGTGTTTCCTTAAAGCGCTCCTGCAACCCCTTTAGAAAATGCAGGGGACCTCCCAGAAACAATACGTTTCCTTCAATATTTCTTCCCTGTGCCAGTCCGGCGATACTCTGATCGACGACCGCCTGAAAGATACTTGCCGCAAGGTTTGATTTTTCACAGCCCTGATTGATCAGCGGCTGCACATCGCTTTTTGCGAATACACCGCAGCGTGATGCAATCGGATACAGCGTGGTATGCTGCAGGGACAGCTGATCCATCGTTTCCAGATCGACATCCAGCAGGGTTGCCATCTGATCGATAAACGCTCCGGTACCACCGGCACAGGTGGAGTTCATACGCTCCTCCAGCGTTCCCTGTAAAAAGATGATTTTGGCATCCTCTCCGCCAAGCTCAATAACAACATCACTTGCCGGATAATATTTACGCACAGCCTGGGCTGTTGCGAATACCTCCTGTACGAAAGGAAAACCTGCATCATCTGCGATTCCCAGGCCCGCACTGCCGGTAATGGCAAGTGCGATTCTCTGTCCCTGTAACAGCTCTCGCAATTCCTTCAGCTTGGAAACACTCATTTCCCGTACCTTGGATTTGTGGCGCTCATAGCTTTTGTACACAATCTCATCCTGATCGTTGAGAACCACTGCCTTCAGGGTTGTGGAACCTACATCTATTCCCAGTTTATATGTCATAGGCTACTCCTTTCTCTCAAGCATTTTGAACATCGTTTCCCGCAGTTCAGGCAGAATCTCCTCTATGGAATCCGGCTGCTCGAAGAAAATAGCGTTGTAACAGACAAATCCGATGATTTCCATCATCATCAGAAAACGATTGAGTGCTTTCTTTTCTGTTTCCTGTTCCCGCCTCAGCAGCTTCAGAAAATCCGGCATGCGTTCGATATGGGTAAACACCATATCCCGATGTTCCTTTGTATCCAATATAGAAGCAATGTTTTTCTGAATCGTACGAAGCAGCTTCGGATGCTGAATATAATAGGTGATCAGCTCGTCGATAAAGGTGCGCTTCCAGCAGGTGCTGTTAGCAAGTGCAGCCTCATAGGAGTGATTGAGGATATCGTTCATCAGACAGCCGTGCTGCTTGGTAAGAATTTGAGAAATCAATTCCTTCTTATCCTTATAATATACATAGAACGTCCCTTTTGCGACATTTGCTCGTTTGACAATCTCATTGACAGAGGTTGCCTCCACACCCTGCTCATGAAACAGTGCGACAGCAGCATCCTGAATGCGTGATCGTTTACTTACGGATTCTTCCACAAAAAACACTTCCTTTATTTATACATTTTTATAGTTTATACCTATAATGACCGCCGGTCAATAGATTTGCACCTTTTTTCAGACAGAATTCATAAAAGTATTGTTCTTATTGAATGTGTAACCGTTTTCTGTAGAAATTAAAATTTCCTCTTTACAATGTAACAATGTTTTGTTAATATATAGGTGTAATAAAACAATGTTACGTTAGAGGTGATACAATGGAAATATCCAAGAAGGATCTACTGAAGACGACCGGCATCTCGTATGGCCAGCTGTATCGGTGGAAACGGGAGGGTCTGATTCCCGAGGAATGGTTTGTCAAGCGCTCCAGTCCGACAGGGCAGGAAACCTATTTCCCCCAAGAGAAGATACTCAAGCGCATTCATGCCATACAGCAGCTGAAGGACAGCTATTCTTTAGAGGAGCTTGCCCGGATTCTGACACCGGAGGTCAGCAACCGTCTGTTCTGTGAGGAGGATCTGGAGCATTTCGATGAGCTGGATATTGATGTGGCAGCGGATTTCATGGATGCCATGAGCAAGGACAGCTTCGTATTTCTGGAGGTGCTTGTTATGATTGCCCTGTCCCAGGCGATGGTTGATAGTGCAATTACAGAGGAGGAACGTACGCATGCCGTTTCATTTTTAAGTAAAAGGATGAGTGAACTGCACAGTGTGGATTATGTCTTGGAGCTATTGCAGGCGCAGGGACACCTGTATATTCTGTTGAAAAAGGAAGGCAGTGAGGTTTATCTGGATGACGGCCTTGTTGCAATACGTTCCATCCACTTGAATGAATTAAGCAATGCGATTAAGCTGAAATACAAGGAAACCTTTCAGTTTACATTTGATGAAGAGGAGATGAGATTATGATGACATATCGCGTAAAACGGATTCTTTGGGGACTGGTGTTTGTCGCCATCGGGATCGGCTATCTGGGAACGCAGCTGGACTGGTGGGACTTCACCATATTCTTTCCCGGCTGGTGGACCATGCTGCTGATTCTGCCTGCACTCTACAGCATGCTGGATCACGGCCTGCATTTCTATAATATATTTACAGTGCTGGCAGGCTGCTACTTTCTGGCAGATGCCAATGCGTGGATTGATGTAAAGCTGACATATCCTGTCTGGATGGCGATTATCTGCATTGCAATCGGACTGCGTTTATTATGTACAAGGAGGGTTCGCTGGTATGAATACAGATCACATGAATACAACGATTGAGGGAATCGGATCGATTTCCGGCGGTAAATACGGCCGTATTGATATTGAAGGTGTCGGCTCGATTAACGGCGATTTGGAGTTTGAGGTTTTAAGCATCGAGGGTACCTGCAAGTGCAGCGGGAATTTAAAGGGTGGCACCATGGATGTGCAGGGGGTTATGACCTGTAAAAAGGATATTCGTGTAAGACGTCTGGATATCGAGGGTGTTGTGAAGAGCGATGGTATCCGGGTGTATGCCGATGAGATTTATGTAGAGGGTGTCCTGAACAATAAGGGAGAGGTGAATGCCGACAAGGTCCGTATTGAAGGCTGTGCTTCCCTGAATGATCTGTTCGGTGATGATATCCGGATCAACTATGGTCATGGTCAGCATATTTTCCATGGTCTGTTCGGCTTTCGGCCGGAAAAGAGAAATACGGCGCGCAATATTGAGTGCAGTCAGCTGACTGCCTGCAATATGTCCTGTCATTCCATCAGTGCGACCGAAATTCATCTGTCCAGCCATTGCCGTGTTGATCACATTACCTGCGATGGCAAGCTGGTATATGATAGTACCTGCCGCATCGGCAGTATTGACGGTGATTGTGAAAAAATTGTTAAATAGAAAAACGGCCGGTAGGGATTGCGCTTACCGGCTTTTATGATATAATTCTTACGATTGCAGGGGATGGTGATAGTATGAAATTGCAAAAAATTATGTATGACTATGTGTATGTTGTGATCGGCGGTTTTCTGTTTGCCGTTGGCCTGAACCTGTTCATTGTACCGCTGGATTTGTACAGTGGCGGGGTGATTGGTATGGCACAGATTATCCGTACAGTGCTGGCGCAGTATGCCCATATGGACTTCGGTCAGCTGGATATCGCCGGTATTATCAACTTTTTAATGAATGTGCCTTTATTTATCCTGGCATATCGCAGCATTTCCAGAAAGTTTTTTGTGAAGACGCTGCTTTGTGTCCTGACACAGACGGTTGCCTTTACGATCGTTATGATACCCTCCACACCGATTCTTGACGATGTGCTTGCGGCCTGTCTGATTGGCGGTTTGATTTGCGGCTTCGGTATTGGTTTGGCTCTTCGAAGTGGCGGAAGCGGTGGCGGACTGGATATTCTGGGGGTATACTTCACAAAGAAGTTTTCAGATTTCAGCGTTGGACGTCTTTCCAATATCATCAATGTTCTGGTATTCGGTGTCTGTGCGATTCTGTTTAATGTAACCACGGCGATCTATTCCATTATCTATACAGCCTGTATGTATCTCGTTGTCGATAAGACGCACTATCAGAATATCAATATGACAGCGATGATTTTCACCAAAGAGGAAGAAGTACAGGAAAGTATTATGAAGGAAATGGGCAGGGGGGTTACCTACTGGAAGGGGGCAGGAGCGTATACGAAGACAGATACGCATATTCTTGTCACGGTCATCTCCAAATATGAGGTAACACAGCTGAAGAAAATCATTTATAAGATTGATCCCAGGGCTTTTGTCATCTTCAACGAGGGTATGAGCATCAGTGGGAATTTTGAGAAGCGGTTGTAAATAATCGCTTTTTCTCTATAGAAGGGAGGCTGCTTATGCGAACCATCACAAGGGAAGAGGTACGAAGCCATCTTTTTCAGGCACATCATCTGGTTACTCCGGCAGATTCTTTACCAGAAGCGGCGGGGGTATGCGGGTTTCAGAACAGTCCCCCCGGTACGTGGCTGTGTGCGGCGTTTAACCGGCTGCGTTCATGCAGTGCATGGCAGCTGCAGCAGGAACTGGATGAGGGCAGGGGGATTATGCAGGCATGGAGTCTGCGTGGTGCACCGTGGATTTTTCCGCTTCATGATGCAGCGGTGTATCTGGATGCACTTTGTGCAGAGGAAGGGGAGTCCTGGATCTATACAAACGGGCTGCGCTATTGTCAGAAAGAAATCGGTGTTCCTTTTTCGGTGCTGTTGCAGGAGCTGATGCAATGCCTGCAGGTACTGGAGAAGGAACCGGTTGTGTCCAAGCAGCGACTGGATCAGGTGCTGGCTGCTGCCATGCTTCAACGCATTCCCGCCTCCCTGCACTCTCTGTGGCTGTCTGCTTCTCCATTTGCGAAAGGGCAGCTGTATGGAGAGGCGATTGTTTCCTTTTTGCTGCGGCCGGCTTCCTTTCAAAGGGGAATCGCCTTTGGACCCAGACAGAAGGGCTCACCTACATTTGCATCCTTTCCTAACGCAGCTTCGAAAACGGGCGGTATCAGTGATGCTGCGTGCTGCGCACTGGTTTGCCGGTTTCTTCATGCATACGGACCAGGCGATGTAAAGGGCTTTGCGAAATGGACAGGGATGGAGCTGCCGCAGGCAAGGCGTCTATGGGCACTTTCTGAGCATGAACGTGTTTCTGTGAGGTATCAGGTAAGAGAGTATTCGATCTGGAACAAGGATACCTATGAAAAGCAACAGACAGATGAAGCTGTACGACTGCTTTCTCCACATGATCCTTTCCTCGACCTTTGGGACCGCTCTTTGCTTCTGGAGGATTGTAAATTACAGCGCATGGTATGGAAAACAGTGCAAAATCCCGGTGTTGTGATTCAGTGTGGAAGGATTTGCGGTATCTGGAGGTCAAAGAAGCGTAAAACGGTGAATGAGCTGCATATCACACTGTTCACAGACATAGACACCAAGAGTCTGCATATCTGGATACAGGCATATGAAATGTTTCTCGGGCAGAGGATTCTGGTTGAAATCAGCAGGCTTTGATTGCCGGTATCGCATTTCAGTGGCTGTTACTGGTAGCTGAAGAGATACATGCGATTATTCAGCCTGTTATGCTGCGCTTTGTGCCGCCAGTACACAGCAGTCCTTTTCAGACATTCAGTATAGGTAAAAAAAGCTTCTGGTATATGGGGATTCTACCAGAAGCTTTTTATAATGTGAGAATTTAAACATGTTTGTGTAGTTTTCCTGCAATAAGCAGATAGTAGCTTTCTATCAAAATTATTTACCCCTTTTGATCGTACAGGTTTTCTTGTAGAAGGCAATGCCGTATCCGAGAATGTTCGGCAATCGTTTCATGTAATCAACTCCTCGTCTTTATTTGTATTATACCACACAGATGCAGACACAGCATACAAACCTAAAAAGATTGAGAAAGGGTAGAAAATGCGGAATGCAGATAGTACAATACTGTTATGAAACAATGCTTTCAGAATATAGAATATGGTTATTAGCAGGGAGATGAATTTATGCATATGATTGATGGAACAACCTGTCTGATGGAAGTCGAACAGCTGATTCGGGAATACACGCAGATGCTGGGAAGGGATCTAAGCTTTCAAAAGCTGGAGGAAGAACTGCGTGATTTATTACGCAAATACAGTGGAACAGAAGGAAGACTGCTGGCTGCTGTTGCGGATGACGGTTGTGTTTCGGGCTGTGTAGCGTATCATCGCCTGAGTAAGGAATGCTGTGAAATGAAACGGCTGTATGTGAAACCGTCCTATCAGGGCCAGGGAATCGGACAGAAGCTGGTGGAAACGATTCTTTTGCTTGCGAAGGATGATGGCTATTCGTGCATGGTACTGGATACGATCGAACCCTTACAAAGTGCCATCCGGCTGTATAAGCGCTTCGGCTTTCAGGAAACGGAGCCGTACTATGACAATCCGATGGAGGATGTGATTTATATGAAGAAGCTTTTGAAATAAAGGAAGGCTGTAACACACATCACATGGATGCGAATACGGAGGTTTACCAAATAAAAAAATACGTCGTATGACTTGTGGCGTTATAAGCTGCACGATAGTCATAGCCTCTTCTTGAAGAGCAGACGTATTTTTTATGGTTCTTTTTTGTTTTAGGTTGTTTACAAAAGGGAGAATTCAAATTCTATGGATTAAAACAATCATTTCACATTCTCGATGTTTTGAATTACCCGCAATCAGGTAATAAACTATTTTATTGCAGAAATCTATTTCTTTTTCTCTGTAGTATACTTTTCGTAAATGTATTTCAGACCCTTGAAGGTCAGATTACGATCATAGATATCAATTTCATCCGTATTCTTATATATAATTTTCCCAAGGCCGCCGGTAGCGATGACCTTCATGTCAACGCCCAGTGCCTTTTTGAATTCCTTGATAATGTATTCACTTTGTCCGATATAGCCGTAAACCAGTCCGGCCTGCATGCTTGTTGTTGTTGTCTTCGCCAGAATGCTTGCGGGTTTTTTGATTTCAATTTCCGGAAGCTTGGCCGCCTGTGTCCACATTGCCTGTGCCCCGGTTTCAATTCCCAGGGTGATGACACCGTATTCGAAATTTCCATTCGCATCCACATAATCGAAGGTGGTGGCTGTGCCATAATCGACAACCAGACACGGACCTCCATATTCATAATAGGCTCCGGCTGCATCCACGATACGGTCGGCACCGACGGCCTTTGGATTTTCAGCCTTTACAGAGATACCGGTTTTGATTCCGGGACCTACCAGAATCGGCTCCTTATGCATATATTTGCGGATTCCATTCAGGAAGGAATGCATGATTTTCGGTACGACACTGGATACGATGACATCTTTTATATCCGCAGGCTGTACCTTGGAGGCATTTAGAAAGTTCATGACCATAAACCCGTATTCATCGCTTGTGCGTTTCATTTTGGTTGTCAGGCGATAATTGCCGATCAGCTTATCCCCGTGATAGATTCCGATTGTAATATTTGTGTTTCCTATATCAATGACTACTAACATCAGGCTTCTCCTCTTTCCTTGCTGAGAGCAGCCAGACGTGTAAGTATCTCAACGCCTACCTCATATTTGCTCATCAGATCCAGTGTTTCTGTATGATTTTTCTGAAGCAGAGTAACCACATTGGTATCCCCCTGAAAACCGGCTCCCTGTTCATGCAGGTTATTGGCTACGATCATATCGCAGTTTTTCCTATTCAGCTTTTCAGCGGCATGCTCCAGCAAATGCTCGGTTTCCATTGCAAAGCCGCAAATAATCTGATTTGATACTCTGTGCTCACCCAGCCATGCCAGAATGTCCGGGTTTTTCACAAAGGTGATTTCCAGAAATTCTCCCTGTTTTTTTATTTTGTTTTCTTCTGTTTTCTGTGCGCGGTAATCACCGACAGCGGCAGCCTTGATAATGATATCGCAGTCTGCATATTCCTTCTGTACGGCTTCAAACATATCCTGTGCACTGACAACCTGCACGACGCGAACTCCATGCGGGACGTTCAGCTGGACAGGACCGCTGATCAATGTTACATCCGCTCCCATGTCACGGGCTGCTCTGGCAATCTCATAGCCCATCTTCCCGGAGGAATGGTTGGAAATAAAGCGTACCGGATCCAGGGCCTCACGGGTTGGTCCCGCTGTGACCAGTACACGCTTTCCCCTGAGAAGTCCGGTGGTTTCCAAAATACGGCAAATGCATTCCTCGATATGTGTGATGTCCGCAAGCTTTCCTTTTCCGGTATCTCCGCAGGCAAGATATCCAACCTCCGGTTCCACCAGCTCATAGCCGAGTGCTTTTGCGGCTTCCAGATTTTTTTTTGTGACTGGATTTTCATACATGCCGGTATTCATTGCAGGGCAGATCACCTTAGGGCAGTCAGCTGCCAGAAAGGTCGTTGTGAGCATGTCGTCCGCAAGGCCGTGAACAATTTTGGCAATAACATTTGCGGTTGCCGGTACAAGGACAAAGATATCCGCACGATGTGCAATGGAAATATGTTTAACACTGCGATCCGCCACCTTTTCAAAGGTGGAAACCATCACATTGTGCTTTGTTAGTGATTCAAAGGTCAAGGGGGTGATGAATTCCGTGGCATTCTGTGTCATAATGACTTCCACATCATACCCTTTCTTGATCAGATTGCTGGTCAGCTGTGCCGCCTTGAAGGCCGCAATACCTCCGCTGACTCCCAATACAACTGTTTTTTTCATAGTATCCCTCACAGGTTCTTTATAAGTCGTTTACTATTATAACGCAACATTCTCCGCATCACAACTGTTTCAAAGCGAAAAAAGATAAAAAATTCACAAATGAAACATTCCTTTATATTTACACTTCCTTTTATAATTTCGATGCAATTTTTTTTGATTGCTATTATAATATAGGTAACGAAAGCGTGAGGAGGGAGCTTATGGAAATCGTAAATACAGAGGATATGCGGAAAATGGATGCGGAGGCGATTCATGAATACGGCATTCCCGGTATCATATTGATGGAGCATGCAGCGATGGCGGTTATGGACTATATCCGCGAGCATGTCGCAAAGGACAGCCGGATCATGATCCTGTGCGGTCCGGGAAACAATGGCGGGGATGGCTTTGCCCTTGCACGTCTCATGGTGGAGGAGGGCTATTCACATGTCCGTATCCACTGCAGTGTTCCTTATGACCGTATGAGTCATGATGAGGCTGTGTATGCCAGAATTGCGGAAAGCTATGGTATAGAAATCATGAGGACGCAGGACATGGAGATGATCAAGCCGGCACTGGATGAGGCACAGGTAGTTGTCGATGCGTTGTTTGGAACGGGACTGTCACGCGATATTGAAGGCTTCTATGATGTTTTGATTCTGTATCTGAATCTGTTGAATAAGCATGTCATCAGTATCGATATTGCCAGTGGAGTTAACGGGGATACCGGCAGCATTATGAACTGTGCCGTACAAAGTGATGTAACCATCACCTTTGAATGTCTGAAAAGGGGACAGCTGCTGTATCCGGGCAGCAGCTATTGCAAGGATATCATCGTTAAAAATATAACGCTTCCCAAAGCTGTGAAAGCCAATATCGAACACAGCATTCATTTGCTGGATGAGGATACTGTGCGGGCATTTCTTCCAAAGCGGGATGCACATTCCCACAAGGGAAGCTTTGGCAGGGTGATGATGGTTGGAGGCAGCTCCTATATGCACGGGGCAATAACGCTTGCGGCGAAGGCTGCGCTGCAGAGTGGGACAGGGACGCTGACGCTGTTTCTGCCGGATTGCATCTCTGAGATTATTTCCATGAAGCTGGAGGAGAGCATGCTGCTGCCGGCTCCGTCAATGAATGGAAGCTTTTCTATGATTTCCGTTGATTTGTTGAAGCGCAATCTGAATGCATATGATATGATCACCATTGGAAACGGTATGGGACGGGGTGAGGTGACACAGGCGATGGTTCGTGCTGTGCTGGAAAGTGATCGTCCCTGTCTGCTGGATGGGGATGCCCTGTATGAGGCAGGGAAGCTGATCGAGCTGCTGCATCGTCCAGCGGTTACGATCCTGACACCGCACCCGAAGGAAATGAGCTATCTGTGCGGCTGCAGTGTGAAGGAAGTGCTGAAGGACCCTCTGCAGTGTGCCATGGAATTTGTGAAGCGGTATGAGAATACCGTGCTCGTATTAAAGGATCAGCATACGATCATCTGCAGGAAAGACGATATGTATATGAATACGGCCGGCAATCATGCACTTGCCAAGGGGGGCAGCGGGGATGTGCTGTGCGGTATTCTGACAGGACTGTATACACAGGGAAAAGAGGCGCTGCAGGCAGCGGCAGCCGCTGTATATGTCCATGCCTGCGCGGCAGATGAGCTCATACAGAGAATGGATGCCTACAGCATCCAGCCGGGTGATCTGATTGCGGTGCTTTCCGATACCTATGGGAAGCTGAAAAGGTGATACACTGCGTTTCTTTGAAAGACGATTTACATTACAGCGAATGATTCTGTTTCCTATCCAACAGAAAGCATATATCAGCCGCAGGGATAATGTTGATGTGTCAAAGGATACCACGAATAAGGATGGGATTATGTATAACCTAATCTATTTGGAAGGTCAGAAAGAGCTACCCGATCATTGCATCAATGCGGGTGTCTCTTTTTTATATTCGCTTTGATCCGGCTCCTGTTTATGAAAGAATGAATTTCTTGTGAAAATATACACAAAGTGGTTGTTTTTCGATAGGTTTAGGCGTAGAATGTAACTATAGAAAGGGTTTTGTAAACCCTATAAGGAGGAAAACAGACATGCAGAGATTTACATTGCCAAGAGATATGTATCATGGAAAAGGTGCTTTGGAGGCTTTGAAGACACTGGAAGGTAAGAAGGCAATCGTTTGTGTCGGCGGTGGTTCCATGCGCCGCGGAGGTTTTCTGGATCGTGCCGTTGCGTATTTGAAGGAAGCCGGTATGGAGGTTCGCTTATTTGAAGGCATCGAATCCGATCCGTCAGTGGAAACCGTTATGCGCGGGGCGGATGAAATGCTTGCATTTGAACCGGACTGGATCGTTGCGATGGGTGGAGGATCACCGATCGATGCGGCAAAAGCGATGTGGATCAAATACGAGTATCCGGAAATTACATTTGAGGATATGTGCAAGGTGTTCGGTATACCGAAGCTTCGCAGAAAAGCACAGTTCTGTGCAATTTCATCTACATCCGGTACGGCAACAGAGGTTACCGCATTCTCCATCATCACAGATTATCAAAAGGGTATTAAATATCCGATTGCGGATTTTGAGATTACACCGGATGTAGCAATCGTCGATCCGGATCTGGTAACGACGATGCCGATCAAGCTGGTCGCACATACGGGTATGGATGCCATGACACATGCCGTGGAGGCCTATGTTTCCACAGCCAACAGCAACTTTACCGATCCGCTGGCAATTCATGCGATTGAAATGATCAAGGAGCATCTGGTAAAATCCTATAACGGGGATATGGGTTCCCGTGCGGCGATGCATGATGCACAGTGTCTGGCTGGACAGGCTTTCTCCAACGCACTCCTGGGAATCGTTCATTCCATGGCACATAAGACAGGGGCAGTGTTCGCAGATCAGGGAGCCCATATCATTCACGGTGCGGCAAATGCGATGTATCTGCCAAAGGTTATTAAATTCAATGCGAAGGACGAAGCAGCTAGAAAGCGCTATGGTGTGATTGCGGACTATATGCATCTGGGCGGTTCCAGTGATGAGGAAAAGGTGGAGCTATTGATTGCCTACCTGCGTGAAATGAGTGATGCACTGCATATTCCGCACTGTATCGCACATTATGGAAAAGATGGATTACCTGCTGAAGAAGGCTTTGTAAGTGAAGACGTATTCCTGGCACGTGTCGAGGATATCGCGGCAAATGCCATTCTGGATGCCTGCACGGGCAGCAACCCGCGGCAGCCAAGTCAGGAGGAAATGGTCAAGCTTCTGAAGTGCTGCTATTATGATACAGAGGTGGACTTCTAGTACAGGAATTGAAAAGAGATAATGAATTTATAGCATATAAAAAGAACGGATAGCCGGTGTGAACCGATTATCCGTTTTTGTCCTGGATCAGCTGTCAGCCCTCATACTGTAAGATTGCGCATCAGCAAGGCTGCGTGTTTTTTTGATTCTCCAGTTTTTTCATCCTGTAAACCGATAGGCATAAAAGCAATTCATGCTGGATACAGCGTTGTCATCCTTCTTCTTTCAGGCAGATGACATAGTTGCGGTATTTTTGATACAGCGTATCTGATAGCACTGCATCCAGATGAATACCATCTTCCTCATCTCTGCGGCTGATGACATGTGCATGCTTCATCAGCAGGGAATAGATACCGGTCTGCTGGTAGGGAATATGCAGCTCCACATGCTTTTCATCCGGATACAGGTGACTGTGGATCAAGTCCAGTAATTCCTGCAGCCCGGCTTTTTCTTTGGCACTCATATATAGATCATGCGCATGTACCTGCGGATATTGATATCCGCTTTGATCGCACTTATTATAGACGGTAATCATCGGGATGTCAGCCGCCTTGATCTGCTGCAGCGTTTCCTGTGTGATCTCCATCTGTCTTGCATATTCCTCACTGGATACATCTACGACCTGAACCAGAAGGGAAGCATACTGCACCTCCTCCAGTGTGGAATGGAAGGCCTCCACCAGATCATGAGGGAGATCGGAAACAAAGCCGACGGTGTCGGACAACAGAAAGGATTTTCCATCCGGCAGATCGATATGGCGGATACTGGTGTCCAGAGTGGCAAACAGCATATCCTTTTCCAGTACCTTTTTATCCTCCTCATAGGGACTGCTGTGCTCCAGCAGCATATTCATGATGGTACTTTTTCCGGCATTTGTATAGCCGACCAGCGATACGAGCGGCAGCATGGATTTCTGTCTTGCCCGCCGCTGATTGAAGCGCTGTGCCTCTATTTTCTTCAGCTCTCTTTGCAGCTCCTGAATCCGTGCATTGATTCTTCTTCGATCCAGCTCCAGCTGCTTTTCTCCGGCACCCTTGTTTTTTCCGCTGCCGCTTTGTCTTCCCAGCTGTGTATTGGCACCAATCAGACGTGGAAACAGCTTCTTCAGCTGTGCGCACTCGATTTGCAGTCTTGCGGTACGTGTGACTGCCCGGCTTTCAAAAATGGCGAGAATGAGCTCTGTACGGTCCATGACCGGCGTCTGTAGGATTTCCTCCAGATTGCGGATTTGCAAGGGACTCAGATCGTGGTTAAACACAACGCGTTGTATTTCCTGCTCCTGCAGGTATGCACGAATTTCCTCACATTTACCGATACCGATATAGGTTCTCAGCGTAATGCTTTTCAGATTCTGTGTAAAGGTTTCCTTTATTTCCATATCGGTTGCCTGTACCAGCTCGATAAATTCCTCGTTTTTTTCTGCTTGTTCTGTGGTATCTGCCAGAACAATGATAACCTGCTGCATGACATCACTCCTCTAGTATCTTATTGTAGCATGTTTTCCTGCAGTTTATGAAAAGAATTCGGATTTGCGAATCAATCCTGTAAAAGTATGCGGATTTCGTTTATACGCAGGCGTTGTCAGGGAAGGGGAAAATGCTATGATGTGCTGCCTGCACGCTGACTGCAGGAAGGTGTATACGGTAAAAAACGGATGCCTGCAGGCATCCGCTCTTTTACAATCTGCTTATATAAGCGATTGTATTCCGGATTAAGAAAGCCTAAAGCGGCTGTGCCGCAGGTTTTCCTGTGGCTTCTATCTCCCGAAGCCAGTAATTCAGTATTTCCTGCAGCTTGCGTCCGCGCCGTACAATCTCATAATAATCCAGATTATGGCGAATGACAGGCTTTGGTGTTAACAGCATGTCCTCGTTTGTCCCATCCTGAAACTGCAGACGAAGATAGATGTTCAGGGGCTCATAGCCGTTTCCGCTGAACAGCGTGCCGTTTAGTATGGTATTGAGATTATTGTGACTGAGTGGTCTGAGCAGCAGCTCTGTTCTGATCAGTGTAGATAGGGGATACGTATGAGCGTTGGATGTGATATGCAGAATTCCGTTTTCCATTGTGAAGAAATCAGATCGTTTCATGAAATGCTCCTCCTTCCTGCCTTTTCTATATCATATGTTGTATAAAAACTTACTAAATTTCTGATTATCTTTTCATAAGTTGGTAAATGCCGATATATCCCGTATTTTAGGGCTTTATCGGTATTTTCTTTTTGGAAGATACCTTGCATAAGCTGGCATTTACCAGCATGAAAATGCAACCAAAAGTAGTAAATGAGTAGTAAATATAAGCTCCGATATTAGCAAGCCAGTCTTTCCAGCTCCGCTTTTGCAGATTGAAATGTACCGTGTGCGTAATAGCCAAGTGTCATGGTTATGTTAGCGTGTCCCATGAGATATTGCAGGGTGTTTGGGTTCATTCCTCTATTTGCCATATTTGTACAGTAAGTATGTCGGAATGAATGTGGTGTGATGTTCGGTAACTTGTCCGTGTGATACTTGTTATACTTCTTAATCAGTCCTCGCACCATGCCCTCATAGTTTCCTGCAATTTTAGGCAAGCCCTCACGGTTCAAGAATAGGAAATTGCTGTAACCATCTACAATCAGCGGTTGTGCCTTTCCTCTGTTCTTTAGTATTCTTTGGATTGCTTGATAAGCCCGTTCTGTCAATGGAAGTTCCCGTTTTCCGTTTTTGGTCTTTGGCGTTTCAATATAGTAGCCGATTTCGCTATCTTTCAATAGTTGGTGGTCTATATTGAGTATTCTGTTCTGCATATCAATATGCGTCGTCAGTCCGCAAAATTCAGAAATACGAAGTCCCGTTTCCAGAAGAAGTACAACCTCATTATAATACTTACTGTAAATCTTGTCCGTTTCCATAAAGGCAAGCAGGCGTTCTTCCTGCTCTTGTGTAAGGATAACTTTCTGCTCCGTATCATCTTCCAGAACATCACTTAGTTTAAATTCAAATGGGTTCTTTCTGATACAGTCGTCTTGTATCGCCATGTAAAATGACGCTTTCAAGGAACGCTTATAGTTATCAATCGTTTTATAGGCATATCCTTTTTCGCTCATTCTGATAGCCCATTCTTTAGCGTCCGACTGCTTAACAGTATCAATCGCCCTCATACCCAATGGGTCATTTTTTAGAGCGTTCATAAGATACTGTCGTCCTTTTTCAGTAGCCCTCTTGATGTTCTTTCTTTGACTGTTCTTTTTCTCGTAGAGCTGGCAGACTGTCATTTTACCGCCGACTGTGTCGATACCGTCGTTAAGGTCTTTTTTTATCTGTGCTTCTTTTTCCCTCAACGATATATCATCACGCTTTCCAGCAGGTGTCTTGTCTGTCGGTACAAGTTTCCAAGAATAGATAAACTGTGGCTTTCCGTATATATCGGTATATTTATAAACGTATCTTCCGTCTTTTCGCTGGCTCTCTCCATTACGCAAATTGCGATTTTTACTGTCTTTTCGTTTTACATTAGACATAGTGTAAAGCTCCTTTCCGTCATGGAATGAGCCGTGATACGCTATACCTTATTATACCATATCTACGGCTCAATGACATTAGATTTCGTCCAATGTATCTATGATTTTTTCAAATTGTTTTCGCTTAATCTGAATACGATTACCGTTCACGATAACCCAGCCAGCGTCAATATTTTCTTCGGCTAATTTACGCAATTTCTTTTCGCCAATGCGGAAGTATTTAGATGCTTCTTCAATCGTCAGCGTATATTTTTCCCAGATAGGCACATCAGTATTGTTCATAATCTATGCACCCCCTTTACTGTGTGTCATTTTTTACAAGCAGGCAGACGGCTTTGGAAAGCTCCGTTAGTATCTCAACTATTCCCATTCTTGTGGGCAGAACCGCACCATGCGGACGTATCATTATTCTGTGAGGATAGGTCGTGGCAAAACGACTTTTCCAACAGTCGCTCTCGGATCACTGCGTGGGTCGCTCGCTTTCTTTTGAAAAGGTCGTGGCGTACAGTCCCCGTGGCTCGCTATCTCACAAACGTATCTGTCTGCTTTATTCAGTTGTCAAAGAGCTGTGGCGAAAGCGTGTTGCTTTCATGTAAAAGCAGGTGCAGAGCAGGAAAGAGGGGATTGAACAAATCATGCTCTGCGATTACTGCTTGTTATTCTTCGGTTTCTAAAGGAATATCAAAGTCCAAAATCATTTTGATAAGTGCTTCTCTGATACGTCCTTTTAATTCCATGTCTACGACTATGCAGACATTACCATATCTGTCGTAGAACGGACGCAAACAACATTTTGATATGTACGGGTCATACAATGCTAGTATCTTTTCAATCGAATTTACGTTGCCGTCCACAGCCGACGAGATAAGGTAAAATGACGGGCGTGTGTTATTCATCATTCATGTTCTCCTTTAATTTTTTCTTGATTTCTTCAAGTGAGTTCTTCCTACTTCGGAACGACGTTGAACGGTTAATCTTTAATCTGTCGCCGATTTCTGTATCGCTCATGCCTAAGAAGAAATACATCAACAAGATTTCTCTGTCTTTTTCAGACAGATACTTAATCGCTTCTGCTAAATCATCATCAAGGACACGAACCTCAATACCACATACATCAAAGGCGGTATAATCGCTTTCGTATTCGTCCCAGACTGCCAGCTTTTCCACGACGATTTCTGGAAGTTCACAATAGGAAATTTCCTTATTTCTTCGTCGCTTTAATTCTTTGCGATAATTACGGACAATGCCTTTCACTACACGTTTGAGCTTGCAGTCAAATTGACATTGTATTGTCTTTTGGAAGTCCGACGGTTTCATATCATCACACCCCCTTTCCGTTATGACGTGAAAAGTGTTTATCCCTCTTTCCGCACCATATCTGTACAGCAAGGTGTGATTTGTTGCATGAATTTGAAAAAAAGTGAAAAAATTTTTTCGGGTACAAAAAAAGCCCGCACAAAACATATAGTCTGTACGAGCTATTAAAGCTGTGAGATATTCAGTTGTTGATAAAATGCTGTTAGGTAGTGTATGACCGTATAAGATTATGCTTAAAACTTTCCATAATACAATCCCCCTTACAGCACTTGATTTTTATTACACTTTTGTCTTTTTCGTAATGATATAAATATATTCTTCTGGCGTAGGGCGTTTATTTCCAAAAATTTTTTTGAAATTTGCCTGCACATCAGGGTCAGTGCTGTTCATTGCTTCATCAATCGTTGCTTCTATATCAGCTCTAACCTCGGCTAATGACACACCACCCATTTTTGCACCAACTTTTAATGCCTTTTTTATATCTCGTTTTTTAAGTCCTAACATAATTTCACTCCCTTCATAAATAGGTCTTTCATATCAAACAATACTCCAGCCTTCCGCACGCTCACGAATGTTAATAAAACTTCTATAAATGCCTTTTTTCTGGATAAGCTGATCGTGTGTACCTTTCTGAACAATTTTTCCATGATCGACAACTAATATTTGATCGGCATTTTCGATAGTAGCCAATCTGTGCGCGATAGTAACGATTGTTTTACCTTGTATCAATTCGCTGATAGCTTGTTGAATGAGATGTTCATTTTCTGGGTCAATACTTGCAGTCGCTTCATCAAGAAGAATAATAGGTGCGTTTTTTAGTATTGCACGGGCAATAGAAATACGTTGTTTTTCTCCCCCTGACAAAGAAGAACCTCCTTCTCCAATCATGGTATCGTAACCTTCAGGCAACGCCATAATAAAATCGTGGCAACAAGCCTTTTTAGCCGCTTCAATAATTTCATCTTCGGTTGCGTCTGATTTGCCGAACTTGATATTATTTCGGATTGTATCGTTAAATAAATATACGTTCTGAAACACCATACTAATATTTTTCAGCAGACTATCGCAGGTAAACTCTCGTACATCATGCCCGCCAATTTTAACAGAGCCGCTGTTTACATCATAAAATCTGGTAATCAGATTGCATATGGTAGATTTCCCACTTCCAGACGGACCAACGATTGCAGTTGTGGTATTTTGAGGAATCTGGAAAGACAGATTGTGTAATACCTCTATTTCCCCATATCCAAAGGAAACATCTGTAAAATCTATATTGTAAGAAGCAATGGAAAAATCACGCCCGGCTTCATCAATAAATTCCGCATTTTCTATGTTTTCCAGTTTATCCATTGAAGTATCAATTAGGCCAAGCATATGTACAGAATCATTCATATTTTCTACCGCGCCAAAAATCATAAAGGCAAACATAGCTATCAACAGAAAAATTGAAATTGTTAGATTGCCTTGAATCGTAAAAATTCCTGAAATCAAAATCAATAATACAGAAGCAATTTTCAGAGCAAGTAAATGCAGACAGTTGTTTGGCACAAAACCGTGCATAATCTTTAAATTTATATTTTTATGTTTTTCACAAGCTGTTTTCCATTCTTCAATCGAAGCGCCTTCTTGCCCAAATGACTTTACGATTGGCAGGCCATGAATGTACTCAAGTGAAGCGTCCGTAATCCGTTCTTGTGATATTTGTTTTGCAGGTGCATTTTTGCGGCTTTTTTTGCTGATCCCATTTAATGCTAAAGCAGAGAGTATCGCACCTACCAGGCTTGTCAGGGCTGCCATAGGGCAGACAATAAGTAAAATTATTACAATAGCCAGAAGATTGATATATCCATTTACAATAGCGTCGATCAGTTTCATGCCTTGTAATTCCAGGCTGGATAAATCACCGGTAATAGCTGTTAGAATATCACCGGTACTGTTTTTGCTGAAATACCCTAAAGAAACACGTTTTAAAACATTACCAATTTTTAATCGTTCTTCGGCAGCAATTTCATAGCCAATGCTTTCTTGTAATTTTGCTTTCCAGTAAGAAAAGATATATCGGAGAAAAATGGAAATAACAATCCCGACTAAAGAAAGCCATATAATGTTCCATTCCAGAGAATTTTCTCCGCGAAAGTCAGCAATCACAAGCCCCAAAGTCCATGCAGCAATCACAATAGGTATAGCAGTACACCATACACTGAAAAAGGAACACAGACAACCCAAATACAATCTTTTGCGATAACCGCCTGCCCAATGTAATAATCTTTTGATAGAATGAAACATAATTAGCAGCCTCCTTTCTGTGAAACAGCCCAATGTTTAGCGCCGATATGTGCCTCCCACATAGTACGGTATAAAGTACAGTTTTTGAGAAGATCGTTATGTGTGCCGCTGTCAAGAATTTTTCCGTTTTCAAGAACAATAATTTGATTTGCATTTTGAATCGTGGATAAACGGTGTGCAATAACCAATAAAGTTTTTCCCTTTGTTAAGGCAACGATAGATTTTTGGATTTGTTCTTCGTTTTGAGGATCGGTAAAAGCGGTGGCTTCGTCCAGTATAATAATTGGCGCATTTTTCAAAATTGCTCTTGCAATGGAAATTCGCTGTTTTTCTCCGCCAGATAGTGATTTACCAGCTTCACCAGCCGATGTATCATACCCGTTTGGCAGTTTTGTGATAAAGTCATCACAACATGCCGCTTTTGCTGCTGCATATATTTCTTCGTCAGAAGCATTGGGATTTCCAAGACGAATATTCTCTTTTAAGGAACAATTAAAAAGAAAATTATCCTGCGTAACAAAACTAACAAAATTTGAAAGCTGCTTTAGAGGAATATTTTTTATATTGGTGTCACCAATATAAATAGCGCCATTCGTGGTATCCCAAAACCGGGCGATCAATTTTGCGATTGTAGATTTCCCACTGCCAGACGGTCCTACTAAAGCTGTAAAGCTATTTTCCGGAATTTTAAAATTTAGGTTATGCAGTACAACATCTTCCTTTTGTCCGGTATAGGAGAAAGTTACATTGTCAAAGGAAATATCATAAGAAGCGGGGAATACTTCTTGCAGGCTGTCCTTTAGGATTTCCATATCCAATAATTCCTTAGCACCGCTGACATTGTATTGCATAGACTTCATTTCCGTAATAAACGCAGTCGCTTTCATTAGAACCGGAAGTAGACTCAAAGCAAGAACTAAGCAAACAATCAATTCAACGGGCGTGATGATTTCAAATTTATACAAAATCAAACCGACAGGAAGTGTTCCCAAAAAAGTAGTCGGTAAGATAGACATGACAAGATTCATTGCTTTCCATGAACTTTGAAACCAATCTAATGTAAACCGTTGAAAGGCCCGTATTGCCTCCGAAAATTTTTCATAGGAACTTGTGGTTTGATTAAAAGTTTTTACTACTTCAATTCCAGATACATATTCTACAATTACGCTATTTACATGATCGTTTGCAGCCATATATGCAGAGTATTTTTCATTGAATCCTTTACCGGAAACAATCATAGGAATAGCCGCAAAAGGAAGTGTCACCATAGAGGCCAATCCCATGCGCCAATCAATAACGAATAGATAAATGAAAACGATAAGGGCTAAAACGATATTCGCTCCTAATTCTGGAATCATATGCGCTAACGGGCGTTCAATCCCTTCTACTTTTTCTACCATGATATTTTTTAAGTGTCCAATGGCACTTCCTGTTACATTGCCTAATGGCGCTTTCATTAACCTATCAGCAATCGCCATACGCAAATCATAAAGAATATGATATGCGGCACTATGAGACAATACTGTTGAAAGTCCGAAGAATACCACATAAAGGAAGTACCCCAACATGGCTATTCCACACCAAAATAAAAATACCAAAACTGTTGGTGAACCGAAGATAAATAACTGCATAATCTTATATAGGCAGACATAGGGAAGAAAGCCTCCCATTACACTGATAAGAGAGCAGAACATGGATAAAATCATCTTCCATTTACTTTTAGCTGCAAATGACAACAAAACAGAAAGCCAATCCGATTTGTCTTTTTTCTGCTTCATATGAAACACCGTCCCTTCAAAAAAATAGATTGACTGGAATTATCCAATCAATCTAATTATAAAGCTATTTAGATGTTTCATCTTCTCCACCCGGCCATAAATTCACCGCATGGACAGGAAATTTCCGATAAGATAATGGCGTACTCCCCATAACGGCTTTAAAGGCCGAACTAAATTTACCGGGGCTGTCATAGCCTACCATTCCGGCAATCTGAGCGATACTCAAATCATTCTGTTCTCGCAGCAAATTCGCGGCATAGTTCATACGATACTCTCGCATATATGCAAAAATAGAATTTCCGTAAATAGATTTGAAACAACTTTTCATCGTTGTATGCGGTATATCAAATCTTTTGGCAAGATCATCTAATGTATAGTGTTCCGTCAGATTTTCTGTCATTAGACTACGGATTGCCTTAATCTTTTCTACCTGCGTTTTATAGAAATAAGGCCGTTCTTCTTTTGTTCCGGCCAGCTCTAATGCGTCCAGATAAAGCAAGAGTTCAAAAATTTTTACTTTTAAATAATACTTCTTGATATTGAGAGGTATTGAATATAACTCTGAAAAAATATGTTCAATCGCTGGTTCTCCCGGTATAACAAAAGGGTGTTTGCTGTCGCAGTATTTTTTCTGGAGAGCATATAAGTCTACTGGAAAATCCCGCATTTCTAAAGGCAGATTCTTTGTAGCCTCTTTCATATCAAACGCAATCGTCACGCCATGAAAATGTTGGGTGGGAAATTCAATGTGCCCTTTATGATGAATACGTCGGTCTATTTTTAAATCTCCAGCTTCTAAATAGGTATAGGCACCATTGCCCATTTCCTGTTCCATACGCCCCTCTTTACAGTGATCTATACAAAGCATATCATATTCTGTCTGAAATCCTGATTCACAGAAAGGCATATGAAAGTCACTGTAAAGAACAGAAACACCGGGAAATACATGGTACATTGTCATTAGTCCATCGCCAGTAGGATCAGAGACTTGAGTTATCATATATTCGTTGTTTTCAATGATTGTGCGGCAATTTCCATTTAAAATTAGTCGTTTATTTGTTCTTTCCAACATACTTCCTCCTTTCATGGTTGCAACGAAAATATGTTGGTACACGTTGCATTTATAAATTCTATATCATGTGAAACTACTAAAATGATATGTTCTTCTTTACCAAGTTCTTTCAAAAGAGAACTTACTTCCATCATATGACGATAATCAAGGCCACTGGTGGGTTCATCAAAAATAAGTATTTTTTTACGGGAAAGTATTGCTGTCGCTACGGCAAGCCGTTGCTTTTGCCCGCCAGATAAAGCCATTGGGTGAGAATCTTTCAACCCCAATAAATCAAACCGTTTTAAAAGAGCTTCAATCATTGCAGCCGATTCTGACGGCGCTGATAACTCACATTCGTCCCATACGCTATCAGAAAAAAGCTGATGATTTACATCTTGCATGACGAAAGCACATAATTTTCTACATTCTTTTAGAGAAAGCTGTTTACCATGAAAAGAGATTGTTCCCGATTTCTTTTTGAGTAATCCACATAAACATTGGCAAAGAGTGGATTTTCCTACGCCGTTTCGTCCAACAATACCTATTATATCTCCATATGAAGCGGAAAAATCCACATGTTTTAAAACCGGATTTTTCTTATAAGAATAAGAAAGGTTTTTTACAAGCAAATCTGCTTGCTGGGGGCTGAATAGAGATTTCGGTAAATTTAACGTAGGAATTTCGACTGAACGCAATCCTAAAGAAATTTGTCTGTCCTTAGATAATGAAAGAAATTCTTTAGGTTTCCAAATCTGCTCAATTTTTCCGTTTTTCAAATATACAATTCGGTCTGCTAAATCCGCAAGAAAGTATAAACGGTGTTCAGCTATCACAATCGTGTGACCATTTTTCTTGACCTGCTTGATTTGCCTTCGCAGTGTTTCTATGGCTGGTGCGTCCAGATTGGCAGACGGTTCATCTAAAACAAAAACACTTGGCTGCATGGCATAAACAGAGGCAAAAGCAAGAGACTGTTTTTCTCCCCCAGACATAGAAAAAATATTCCGATGTTCGAGATGACTGATGTTCAAATCCTGAACAGCCTGAGTTACCCGCATTTGAATCTCCTGCGGCGGAAGCCCTTCATTCTCCAGGCCAAAGGAAATTTCGCTGTCAGAATCCAGATTGAAGAACTGTGATTTTGGATTCTGAAATACAGAGCCTACGACTTTGGCAAGTTCATACATTTTGGTATCAGAAACCGTAGTTCCATCAACCCGAACTGCACCTGTTAATTGTTCGCCCGCAGTGAAATGAGGAATTAAGCCGTTAATCAATTTTGTTATCGTAGTTTTCCCGCAGCCGCTTTCCCCGCAAAGCAAGATAAGCTCTCCTTGAGGTATCGTAAGGTCAATATCTTCTAAAGTATTTTTCTCTTTGGTATAGGAAAAACTTACATTATCTATTTCAATCATAAAATCCCCCTTTATCATAGCATAAAAGCAGCAACGGTAAAACCCGCTTCAATGAAAAGAATAAGATAGTCTACTAAATGAAATTTTAATTGTGTAATGCTCGTTTTTGGAGCAGGATTTTCAATGCCGCGGGTGACTGCTGCCGCTGATAATTCTTCAACAGTTGTTGAAGCGGCCATCATAAAAGGAACAACAAAACACTCGATTTTTTCTGAAAATGGAATTGTCCGCAGCTTCATTGCATTATGTATGTGCTTAATTTCTTCAAAAATTGCCGGGAAATAGCGTATCGTCACGGAAAGAGTGATAATCAACTTTTGTGGAAAATGGCATTTTCTCATTGCCAATACAACATCGTGCAATGATGTTGTGGAAATCAGCAAGGCACCTGACATCAAGCAGGGAAACATTTTCAGGGTATAATTCACAGATATGGAAAATATCATGGTGAATACTTTGGGGGCAATCGGAAAAATCCAGTAATTGATACTTATAAAAAGTGTTCCAATGACACCAAATGCCAAAAGCGATTTGTAGCACCCAGATAACAAAAGCACCATTGCCAATACAGCCATATAAATGTAAGTTACTTCTGATGAACTGCCAAAAAAAAGAAGAATGTTTGCGACAAGTAACAATAGTATTTTTGTTCTGGGGTCAAGCTGCAATAAACAATGGTGCTTTCCTTTTATCATTTCAAATCATGCCCGCTTTCTTAAAATGTTTTTTAAATATCCCCCTCGCAAGATAAGCTCCAATCAATCCACCGATAATAGGCGTTAGAATCATAACAACAAACATTGGAATAGAAGATAATGACTCCATTGTAGTTACATAAGCCTCCGGCATACCCTGATCTGCGATTTGAGTAAAAAAGCTATCTTTAAATAGCCAGATTGGAAGTGGAGAGCCAGTCATGCCATAAGAGAATAAAATAAATGCTACTGTGTTCCACTTAAAACTTCCATATTTTGATCTCCATCGAACAATTTCAGACAATACACAGCCTATTACAAATGTTGCAAGGATAACCATTGTAAATTGTCCGGTAACATAGTAGAGCAGACCGGTAATCAGGCCCATGAGTAAGGGTACTCCGGGTTTCTGAACTTTGGCACAAATAAGCATGAAGGGAATACCAGCAAGAATCGCAATGATTCCGGGCATTATAATCCACAGCACTGGAATAATAGCAAGAAACATACCTATGAAACTAAGTACAAAATAGATTGCAGTAAAGATACCAATATTGATTAGGTCTTTTCCTGTGAGTTTTAAATTTTGGGTTTGTTCAGACATAGATTTTCCTCCTTATGTTCGCAGAAATTAGTTCTACCTAACCTGCGTGCTTAAATGTAACGCCTGCCAAGGCGTTCTATTCAAGTATAATAAAAAGGAAATACTTTATCTTCTCCAAAGCGCCATTTTTTAACCGATTGGACAAAAACTTTTTTTGACTATATAAGATTGAATAATAGTGTTTTCACAAATCGGCAAGCAATGCAATCTTCCGTAAGATTGCGTATTTAGCAGGATTTCCGTTCCCTGATGGCCTGCTCGGTATAGTCGCCCTTTAGCGTATCGCATCGGGTATATCGATCCTCCGGCGACAGGCGAAAGCGGAGATGTTTACGCTCCCGGTTGACCTCAATACCTGCTGCCTCCAGCTTCTTCCAAAATTCTTCAAAGTCCTTCGGCTTTTCTTCCAGGGCTGCGTCAATCGCCCACCGTAACTGCTTCTGATGGGAAGGCTGTTTCTGATTTCCCATCCATGTACCATAGTGGCCGCGGCTCGGTTTTGGATTCTCCACAATGGATAAGCCGTGCTCCAGGCAGAGCTTGTCGTTCATGCGCCGGATCGCCCAGGTGGAACCCCAGAAGTTGCGGAATTTTTTCCGGCAGTCCAGAGCTGTAGAGTTTATGATGATATGATTATGGACGTGGTGCTTATCTACGTGGGTGCAGACCACAAAGGCATGGTCGCATTTTGTCAGCTTCAGCACCAGTTCCCGTCCGATCCGGTTCGCTTCTTCCGGCGTGACCTCGCCGGGCTTAAACGCCTGCCGGAGATGGTAGGCGATCACATCATCCGTACCCCGGCCACGTCCGGTCAGATTTGTATATTGCCACTTTGAAAGAAGAAACTCCGCATCCGTAGTCCGTGTGTCGCACGCATAGCCGTAAATGAATTTTCCAAAATCGGTTTTCTGCGGATTCTTCACATAGTCGATAATGTCTGCTATGGCCGTGGAAACATCCCGGCCTTTTCCCACATGCAACGGCATAAGCCGTGTGGTCGCCATCCCATCACCCCCTGTTTTTTCGCTATTACCAGATAACCAGATTTATTTATGTTTCGATATTGTATATCTTGAAATCCATTAGCTTCTAAGAAATTTATAATCTCGCTTTTTGAATATATTCTAACATCTCCCTCATTGCTAAAGGGGATAAAGATATTCATTGCTTGACGGATAGGAAACGGTTTCCAAAAATCAGCCAGTATCAAATATCCATTTGTATCTAGCACTCTGCAAAATTCTGCAATCGCTCTTTTAGGAGTAGGATAATGATGAAAGCTGTCTGTGCATAGCAAACAATCAAATTTACCATTTTCAAAGGGTAAATGTTCAGCGTCGCCAAGAGATAATGTTACAGTATCTAATACTTTCTCTTTTGCTTTCTTTAACATTTCTTCTGAAATATCAATCCCATACATAGAAGTGTTCGGATATAATCTTTTTACAGTAGTTAAGATTTCCCCCGTACCACCCCCACGTCCAGCAGATTATCAAATTTTATAGTTTCTAATTGATTGATAACGTGCTGGTACAGTGTTCTTGCGTGTTTCCCGTTCTTATCTGTATCATAGGTTTTTGCCTGCATATTAAAAGTGCTCTCTGATAACTTTTTGTAATCTGCCATAATCAAACTTTCTCCCGTTAATATCGCTCGATATTTCCATTGTAATTATGGGCTTTTTCAAGGAGTGGTCCTTTTGCGCCCATTGTAAATGCAATATCGCTACTTCTAATACACAATAACTCATCTCCTACATTAAGATTTAGCTGTTCAAGTAATTGTGGCGTGAATTGAATACTTCCATTTTCTTTTAAAACAAGCCATGCGTATTTGCGTCCCTTGTATGTAACCAATGCCCCTTGCGGAATAGACTGATTTTCTAACTGTGGGCATTCATGTAAAATATGACTTAATTTTGACGTGGATAGCAGAGGATATGTCGTTACACAAAATCCGCCTGTAACCTTGCTTCCTGTAAAAATAATGATTTTATCATCGTTTAACACTCGATATTCTTCAAGTGCTTGTTTTGGAAACTGAACGGTTAAATCATCGTGTATTGAAGATAATCCAAATACAAATTTTCCACCTTTATTTAATTGTGGCATAAACACAACTCCTTTCTACTTTCATTTTTCAAAAATTCGTGATACAATCAAAACAAAAGTGATACAAATAAATACTACTCTATATATAGAGTAGTGCAAATCGTTACATTTGTCAAGGAGTGTGAAATTATATGTTATCCAAACCAGCAACTATGCTTTTAGGACTTATTAGTCATCAACCGCTTAATGCCTATGAAATTGTCAAAACTTTAGATTACATGAATATCAAGTATTGGTTTAATATTGGTACTTCCACTGTATATGCAACAATTAAAACTTTAGAAAAAAAGCAATATATCACTGGCAAAGTGCAAAAAGACGGTAATATGCCCGATAAAACAATCTACTCAATTACAGAACAAGGAACGGCTGTGTTATTAGATACTTTACGAACTTCTTTCTTGAAATTCGATTATGATACAAATATTTTTTCTATCACGGCTTTTTTCCTTGATTGTTTACCCTTAGAAGAACAAAAAGCACTATTAGAAAAGCGTATGATTGTTTTACATGAATACCTTTCGGGTATTCAAAAACAAGATACGGAAGAATGGGAAGAACAGGTCAGTTTATATCATGTTGCCAATCTTCAACGTATGACGGATATTGTATTAGCTGAAATCAATGGTACAGAACGACTTATAAAAGTTGTAACAGCTAAATAGCTTATATGTAAATACGGCTTGCGGAGCATACATTGTATGACGCAAGCCTTTTTGTTTACCCTACAATCTTCCAGTTACTATCCTTATGTAGTACAAGCTCATACTGAGATACTTGTGTTGCCTTTGTCTGATTATCAAGGAATTTCACGGCAACCTTAACTTTTACATTGTCCCCGTCCTTTGTAAAGATAGGGTTTACCAATTCAGAATACAGATAGTCCCTGCCGATAGGTTCAAGTACATTACCAGATACATAATAGGCAAGTTCTTTTTCTGTGGCTGTTGGGTACAGCTTAAAGAATGTTTCCAGAAATGCGGTAGCGTCGTTTACAGTATCAGCGTCTACACTTGCGTCTGCTTCTGGTGTCTTAGGCTCATAGTCTGATTTTTCGATTGCTGGTGCAAGGGTAGGGTTCTGAACGATTACCATATCCCCGTCAGCGTCTATATGGACTTTTACGGTATAGGTTGCTTTCACATTGCTTGTCTTTTCTCCCTCTTTTATCTGCTGATCTACTTCGTAGGTAGCAGAAAAAGTGTCCGTTCCCGATTGTTCGATACTCCATACAATCACATCTGTAACTGTGGAGCTGGTCGGTATATCCGTTCTAATGGTATCAACATTCAAGTCCTGCAATTCCTTTGTCAGATAACCGTTGATTGCCTGCGTCCTTGATTCAATCGCTTCTTTACTGTTATTCCATGTGTAGTAGGACTTCGCAAAGTTCTTCACGAAATTTTCTATCCCGTTGGTGTCCTGCAAGCGAAGCTCTATGATTTCTTTTTCATGGGTGGTGTGCTGGTCGATAGCGGTAAAATTTTTATATACCCCAAAGCTCACGCTTGCGAGAAGCACCACCCATAACACAATCACGGTTTTCTTATGTGTGCCTACCTTGACAGTACGCACCTTTTTTTCTTTGACATTTTCTGTCTGTTTCTTATTCTTCTTAAACATATTTTCAAGTCCTTTCTATTGTTTTACTCGTCCTGCACCGATTAAGTGCTGTTGCCAGTAACTACTACTTAAATCTGCATATCCTATCGGATTTCCTGCGTGGTACATCTGTGTCGGCGAAACAAGAATACCGACGTGTGTTACATACGAACCAGCGTTATAGGTGGAATGGAAAAACACCAAGTCCCCAGCCTTTGCCTGCGAAAGCGGAAGATGTTGGGTAGCGTCATACTGTGCTTGTGCTGTTCTCGGCAAGGAGATACCAGCTTTTCCATAGCACCATTGAACAAGTCCGCTACAATCAAAGGAAGTGTTCGGGTTACTGCCACCATACACATATTTCCAGCCTTGATATTTCAACGCTTCATTCATAATCGCTTGTGCCGTTGCATTATCAAAATGTGCCACGGTCAGATATTGATTGACTAATTCGACGTAGAACATATTTCCATAGCCATATCGCCAGCCCCCGTTCTTCGCAACGGCTATCGGGTTGGTGTAGGTTACTTTCTTTCCACCCGACTTCTCACGAGCGAAGTTCTCTGCAAGGTTAAAGGTGTGTTTCTTTCCTTTTCCTACCACATATCCCACATAGCCACCGCCATAGTTATAGGACTGTATCGCTACATTCAAATCGTCGATACCTTGATTTTTGCAGGAAGAAAGCAGGGACGCAAAATATTTACACCCCTGCTTGATTGAGCTTTCCGTATCTAAAGAGTTGGGTGGTAGCCCCAGACTTTCCGAACTCTGCATAACATCTTCTGCCGTACCGCCACTTTCTACTTGAATGATAGCAAGTAGCACATTGACATACTCGGAAATGCCGTATTCTCTAGCGTACTTTTCTACCATAGGCTGATGTTTCAAGACTTCTGCGGATAAGTTCATACCCGTAATGCCAGAAGAAAAGTTGCTGTTCTCGTCGTCGCTGTCCGCACTAATCAACACCCCAAAGAAAAGCACCAGAGAAAAGAGGATAGGAAACAGACTGCCGATGAGAGCGATATGTTTCAGTTTCATTTTTTCTTCTGTCCTTTCTTCGTTACAAGGTTACGGGTTTTCTCTGTTGTCTGCTGGTTCTTTTGGACGGTTTGCGTCTGCTGAACCTTTGTCCTGCGGTCTTTGGTATAATTCTGGCGTGTTTCCTGCGATACCACTTTTTCTACATTCTGCCTATGTACTGTCTGTGTAGGCTGGGTCGCTTTTCTATCAGAAGCACCAGAAGATAACGGACGCTCTTTGATAACATTTGTCTTGACTGGCTCACTTATCTTTGAAGTGGTCGCTGTGGCAGGACGTTTGACTTCCTGCATTTTTTCTGCTCTCGGTTTTGGAATGGTTGAAGCTGTGGCTGGTCGCTCATGGGGACGGGTAGCTCCTGTTGTCGCTGATCCGTCAGCCTTTCGCTGTGCCTGCCTTGCTTCTTGTGCTTTTTGAAGCTCCATACGCTTGTCAGCGATATTCTGCCTGCGTTGCTCCTGCTTTTCCAATCGTCCCGTCTGTCTGGACTGCTGTTCCTGCACCATGCCACGCTTAAAGTCAGACACGCTGGACTTTGCCTTTTCCTTTGCGGAATACACCGCATAAGCGGTCTGTGTCGGCATATCCTTGATGTTTTCTTTGACAGCGTTTGCCTTGTCTTTCACTTTATTTTTCGTATCTAAGACAGCACCCACCTTTGAGCCTGCACGCTGTCCCATGCTGGAAGTGGTATTGCCCCGATTTTCTTTTGAAGCTGTATTTTTTCTTTCAGTTCGTTTTCCTGCAACGGCACTTCCAGTTACCGCACCAGCCACACCGCCCGAAATACCGCCAGCACTTACCGCCCTTGCAATACGGTGTTCCATACGTCTAGCCCTATGTCGCATAAACAGATACGGTCTGCGGAAAATTCTTCGTCCCATGCTTTGACTGTCATTAGCGTTCAAAGAGAACATACTCATTAAGTCGCCCAGCTTCATATAGATACCAGCGAAACACACTATCTGCAAGAACGCCACCATAAAGAACGGATAGTCCGTGGAAATGTTATAAAACATACTGGAAATACTGAACGCCACCGTTACAATGAGCGTTATTCCTGCCCGTGTCATTATGGTATTAAACACCCTCACGATTGCCTGCTTTGCCATGCTTTCATAGCTCGGTATCATAGAAAGTAAAAAGCTGATAGGTAAAAACATAGCGAAGATAATAAAAAGTATCTGGCTGAACAACATCATGCCTGTAAGCAAGAATACAAATATCGTGATACCTAAATTGAAGAACAGTAGGAAGAACACCATGCCTAAACGGTTTACGACCTGCGGTATCGTCAGATTGTTGTTGTCGTTGTCCTCGATTTCTGTTTTCACGACTTCCTCTCTGGTTTTTCCGTCCTCGTCCTCTGGGCTTGCCGATACAAGAGTTTCTACACGGTCTGTCCCGATTTCCTCTGCGTTGCTGTTCCCGAATTGCAGAAGTAGCCACGGCTGTTGTACTTGAATAGAAAATAAGCTGTCCCGTATCAAGTCCACGCTGTCCTTGCCCTCGCTGTCGGAGTTGGGGAGCATGATTTTTGTTCCCAAGTCCAAAGAAGCGGTACTGATGTCTGATGAAAATTCATTTATCTTCTTGATGTAGTCGGGAGCGTAGGCAATAAACGAAGCGGACAGCACGAACACCACCACAAAGTTGATAACAGCGTGAAGTGCCTTGCTGGTTTCCCGTTTAATCAGTCCCGTATAAGCAACATACATTCCCACCACTAAGATAATGAGAAGCAGGAAACCAACATAGAAGCCCGTAGAAGAAAAGCCGTTCTCGGTTACACCTGCAAGGGTCTGTATGCTCTGTCCGATACTGTCTGCCATATCATTGATGAAGTCCAGCTTATAGGCTTCCTGCACCACATACCCCGTTGCATTGGATAAGTAAAGGCTTATCGTCCAGACAAAGTTAGTAATGCAATAAAGCCCGTACTGTACTGATTTTCCAATCCCGTCCAGCCAGTTCCACGGCAACCACGACCAGCTATTATCTACATAAAAATCAAGCTGATAATTCGACAACGGATATTTTGAATATAGGTTTTCTGCATTTATGGTATCGTCCACAAGCCCCGTTGCATGAGCCACCGTCCCCAGAAGTGAAAGCAGGATAAGGGAGAGTGCTACGACAAACAGAGCCATTTTGAGAAAGTGGAAAATCTTCTTTTTTGTGAACGCACCTTTTATCCTTTCTTTCATCACTCCACCTCATTTCTCTGTACGGGCGGTCTGGTATCAAAGGCGTGTAGCAGTTCTTCAAAGACGGGGTGTATCTGTACTACACCGACACGCCCGTATAAGTCCTGCAATAAGCATTGTCCGTTCTCCAAATCACGAAGCCGTTTCTGGTTGTTTTCGTCGTCCTTGTCGATACCGAAAAATTCTAAGGTCTGCTTTATCTCGTTTATATCCGTGCTTCTAAAGGCAAATTTAAAGCCGATATTGTTTTTCAGACTTTCCTTTGACACGTCGCCAGAGGACTGTGTAACAAAATAGACACCTGCGTTCATGGCACGACCAGCACGCACCAGCTTGTTAGAGAGCGTTTCGCCTTGTGCCACATTTAAGAACGCCCACGCTTCGTCAAGGTCTACAATCTTAAAAATGCTTCTGTCGCTGTGAATGAAGTCGAGTGCAAAGGTACTAATCACAATCAGCATAGATACCGACAATAATTCAATGGTCGTGTATTCCTCAAAAGTGGTATCTTTATCTGGCAACACAAGGTCGGCTACTTGAATGATATTGAGCTGGTTATCCAGACTGATAGCATTTTCCACCGTACCGTCTGAAAACAGCAGATGTGCAAAATCATAGTCTGCAAAGCTGTCGATATGGTCTGCGATATTGCGTGAGATTGCGGTATCTTCCTTTCTCAATTCTTCAATAACGTATAACAGTCCTCTTTTTTCACTCTGGGTAACGGAGCGAACCGCTTTACGAAGTACGGGGAATTTTTCGCCGTCCCTAGAGGAAATACCCGTTAAAAATGTCAAAATGTCGATTGCCAGACTTTCAGCGTCTTTGACATTCTTCATAATCACGAATGGGTCAAGAAGTCCTGCATTGTCCTTATCGCTGGTTAGGTTTACGATATTGGTTTCATGGGCGATTTCTGGGAGCGTTTCTTTCCAATTTCCACGCTCACTTTTAGGGTCTAACAGAAGTGCTTGACCGCCAAACAGCACCGCATAATATACCAGAAGATTATTGCAGAACGACTTACCACCGCCAAGCGAACCGACAAAAGCAGAAGCAAGGGCATTTGTAACTGTACCTTTCACACCCTGCGAAGCTAAAGACGGTTGCAGGTACACATTTCTTCCCGTATCAACGGAATAGCCCATATAGATACCCGTAGTTTCCCCTAACTGCTGTGTCGCACCAAAACCAAGCCCAGCTAAAAAATCTGATTTTACATACTGCACATAGTCATTGATATATCGCTTGCTGGCTGGTAAAAATTCAGAATGAAGCCCCAGCATATCCCCAGCAGGACGCACCAGCTTTACATTGAGGTCGTCGTAAAAGTCCTTGACTTCATCACAACGGCGTTTCAGCTCGTCAAGATCGGGTGCAGACACCCGTATCACGTAGCTTAACTTATACATACTTTCTTTGCTCTGGTCTAAGTCCGTTTCCAGCTCGTCCACGCTGTCTAATGCGTCCACCACATTTGAGCTGGTTTCACTTCCTGCTTGATAAGCGTGATTGTCAAGGTCTTTCAATTCCTTTTTCTTATTTCTTACTGTGGTAAGAGCCTTTCGGTTCTCCACGATTTCTACATTCATAGAAGTATCAACGGGGAATGTGAATTGCTGTTGCTGGAAATAGAAGATTTCACTTGACGGAAAATCAAGCTCGCCTACAATCGCATTGACGGTAAAGTAAGACACATAGCTTTCCTTGTCCTCATGTTCCAATCTTAAATACCGCTGGCTTTCCTCAATCGCACACCTTGTCGGACGGATAAGGTCGTAGTATTTTATCAGCGTTTCTTTCTGCAATTTCTTCTTTGGTAGCTGGTACTCATAATCTTCATAAGCGATACCGTCCCTGCCGTAAAGATGTTCCATGAGATACCCAAAATCATTGATTTCCAAGCGACGCACCTTAAAGCGACGGGAGATTTTATTTTCCAGTAACTTTTCCATTTTCATGTAACGGTTGATTTCATCATTCGGCATGGAAACAAAATCATTCATCAGCGTGTGGTTCACTTCATGGAGAAATTCTGTGAACGTCAGCCACGCCGATTTTTTGATGTTCTTCAGATTGAGCTGTTCTTCCGTAACCATGAGCTTAAAGCCAAGAAAAAAGCGGTAGTCCACTTGATTATCCCCAATCATAGATACTAACACTTCGGTCTGTTCGTCTATTTTCTGGACTGCCACCTCACGAAGTTTCCCCGTTACCAGTTTCTTTGACTGCTCCTGCATACTTCGTATGGAGCTTTCCGTGGCAATCTGCAAGGCATGAATTTTACCCTCACGGGACTGTGCGATAAGCTGTCGAAAGCTGTCATGCACAATAAATTTCTGCTCTGCGGATAGGAAAGAATAATTGTATGGTATCAGCTCATAGTAAGCGAACACCTCATTGTCCTTGTTCCAGACAAGGTTATTGTCAATATATTTTATCGGGAACATAGTTCACACTCCTTACTGCCGTGATTGTTTCATTCAAGGTCTGCTTATGCAGTTTTACGGCTTTTCCTGCATAAGTGATTTTAGGTCGCAGGGCATAGGTTATCTGTGATTTCAAAAAGCTGTACGGCTTCTTTCCGTCAAAGGTTTTCTGCGACATAAACCAAGTGAGAGCAACGGGAATACCGAAGTATTTGAGAAATGCTCCCTCAATCATGGAAAGTGGGGGCATATCCCCAAACAGAATGATGATAAATTCTGTAATCACAAACCATGTAATCTGTGTAAAGGTAACGGGAAAAGGTAAGTTAAAGTCATTGATTGCATACAAGACTTTTTCCACGTTCCAGATACCCGTATAAGATTTAATCTTTTTCAAGTTCTTTCAGCTCCTTTCAAAATAGAAAAGGACAGCCATGTTTCAGACTGTCCCTTAAAAGAGAAATACGCTGTCAGTAGCAACCATGCTTGTCGCTGATCTTCCAGCGTTAATATGGTATCTCGCACATACCTCGGCTTGTTTCAATAAAGCAACCGCCCATATCCAAATCTCGCCCGTAGGCTTCATAGTCAATGTAGTTCTGTAAGCTGGGTGGAATATCCCCTAGTGCCTGCAATTCGTCTATGTAGTAATAGGCAACGTCTGTCATGGTTTCACAGTCTGGATAATAATAAATATCGTCCTTATGTTCCACGACTTCTTCCAGCGTCCCGTAGTGGCTGATAAATTCGTCCAGACACTCTGCGATATAGTCGGGAAGTTCCTCTATCATTTCATACATCTTATTAAGTTCTTCAATGGAAACATACTCGCCAATCGCAATAGGAAAGTTATCGGTATCATGGATTGCGTATTCCTCATACTGTTCATTCAATCCGATTTTTTCTTTTACATCTTCCTCGTCAATGGGGAACGTGAACCAAGCACCGACTAAATAGCCCTCATTGTATTTGCCAAGATTAGCAATGTAAACCGCCATATCATCAATCATAAGCACCACCTCATTTCCTACTCTGGCAGTTCAAAAATACCGTGTTCCGTTATTAAAAATTTCCCGTGTTCCTGCAAGTGAGAAGCATAGGCTTCAAAGTCAAAGTAATATTCTTGACAGTCCTCGGATAAATGTTTGAACGTCGGGTCGTTCATCAGCTTTTGCCTTGCAACATCTATCATGCTTTTGCAGTCGGGATAAACCGTAATCACGTTCCTGCAAATATAAAGTGCTTCTAAATTCTCAAACACCGTAAGTAGTGATACATATTCTTCCTGCATATCACTTGAAAGCTGGCGGTACATAAAATCTAATTCATTGAGCTGGTACACGCTTGTATGTTCGTGGACTTCATCAGCATAAGGCAACACCTTTTCGATAATACGGTAATCCCCACTTTCTGCACCGATACCTAACTTTTCTTCAAACTCGGCAACATCTATCGGCAGTTCAAACCAGTATGATATTGTTTCTTCGCCAGTTGTTCCTTTCGTTTCCACCAGCACCCTTGTTTCCTGCATTGTTTCTCACGTCCTTTCTGTTGTTTCATCACATCTTTTAAGGTCTGGTACGACATACCAAACACATATTTAGAAAAATCTTCTAACTGTCTTTCTTCATAGTCGGCAGGGTTCAGCCGTTTCATTTCATGCCACACCTTACGCTTGTAAGAGGGCAGGTCAGAAATATAATCACAGCCGACTTTTGCCTGCATATCCTTAAAAATATCGTTCATTTCATCACTCCAATCTGAAATTTTGGTAAGAAAAAAGCAGTCAATCCTAAGACTAACTGCTTTGTATGAATATTAAATTGTAACTTATCCTAATCTCTTTCTAATTTTTCTTTTTAGTTTGAAAAAGAAACTCGTTGAATATTGCTCATTTTTCACTAATAGTTCATAAGTTTCCATAACATTGATTGTATATACAAAACCTAACATTCCAACGGCAAGACCGAAAAATGCAAAGGAATGGTATTCTGTCCATGAAATATAGCCTTTCACAGTAAATAGGAAGAAAATTAGTCCTGCTATAAATAGAACAGTACAAGGAACAGCAACTATTACATATTTTTTCTTTTTTGAAACGTATTCGCTTTTCAATTCTTTTAGATATTCATAATCAAATAGTAAAGGTTCTTGCCTTAAAATGTTGTACTCTTGTTTTTCAGAAAAAATTGCTACGACAAAAAATATAATTCCTGCCACAAAGCAAAATGCCATACCTAAATAACGCCAAGTCATATTATCTAAAAACAAGGTATATGGCATTCCAGCAAAAATGCAAAGCATAACCCCTAGAGCAAGATAAAGTCCTAATTTTTTCTGATTAGCGATAAACCCTATCGACATTTCCTTGCTTACATAATATCCTCGTTCTTCACTATTTTTCACAGTCTTTTCATCTTTCAAAAGATAATCCGTAGATACTTCAAAAATGTTTGATAATTGTAAAAGCTTTTCTGTTTCTGGAAACCCTTGATTGTTTTCCCATTTACTAATCGCCTGCCTAGTAGTGCCTATTTGTTCAGCTAGAGCTTCTTGCGATATTCCTTTTTCTTTTCTTAATTTAAAGATTTTTTCTCCTAAACTCATTGTGTGATACCTCCTATGATTTGATGAATAAATTTTATCAAGCCATAATGTTATATTCTATATTTTTTGAAATGCACATTAGCAACTTCAAGTTGCAACCTTGTATAATATACAAAATTCATAGATTTTTCTGGTAAGTACAGCGTTTTATGTAATACAACATTCAAATTATAACATTCTCATATCAGCACCACAATAAAATTTTATGCTCCAATAATCTTGTTGAACAGCTCTAACAGTACATCTTTCACACCGCCAGCGTTGAATACCAAACCGACAGCAATCAAGGCAACTACCAAGAAACCGATAAGTTTGGAAAACTCACGCTTGAACCCTAAGTAGATACCGATAACCACAATCGCCATAAGCACTAAGCTCTGTGCGTTTGATAAAAACCATTGATACAAATTTTGTCCGAAATTCATTTAATTGTCCTCGCTTTCTTCTAATTGTTTCATTTCATAGTCAGCTTCTTTGCCGACATTCAAAATACACATCAAGACCACACCGATACCCATTCCCATAGATACCAGCAGGAAGTCTTTTAATAATATCCACATTTTTCATCACTCCTAACTTTCTACTAAATCTTTTGCAGGGGTCGTCTGCTGTTTGATTATCATTTCATGTTTTTCTGTGAGCTTTGCCTGCTGTTCGATTGTTTCCATGTAGTCTGTACCGTTTCCCTTATCAATCTTTTTCAGCATTTTCAAGGTCGGTGCTACCTGCCGTTGTACCCACCGCAATGTACGGTCTAAGGTGTAAGGCTCTGGCTTTGTCGTTAGCTTCAAGCTCTGTCTGTTATCGCCGATAAACCAAGCCCAGCGGTCATTGAGTTTCCAGTCATTTTTTCGCTTGTCTGGTTCTTCATCAACAAACCGAACATACTGGTTGATGATAGAAAAGGCGGTCTGTTCTGCGTCATAATAGGTCAGCAAATCTCGTACTGCATAATAGGCACGTTCATTTCTAAGTCGTATCTCAAAACGATTGATAATGTCGGCTTCTTCCAGAGGTGTCCCTAACTTGACGTACTGCTCATAGTCCTTTTCATAAATACAGAAATACACATCTGATTTCAGAGAACCAAGATAAAGGGTACGTCCCATATATTCTCTGTCGTCCTCTCTGTGCTTGATAAGCTCGCCCGACTGGTAAAACTTATAGCTTCTGGACTTTCCGATATATTCCCGTTTCCTGCATTTTTCCGCAAGCTCTGGAATATCCAAAATGCCCGTATGGTCGTTGATAGCTAGGTCGATACGCTTCATCACGCCACCGTCTATGAGTGCGTCCATGAGGAAGTCATACCAGCTTCTTTGCTGTGCCAGCAGGTAACTTTCAAACTGTCGGCAACCACGCCCCTTTAACTCTAAAAGGACACCTTTTTCTTCGTCAGCCGACGTATAGATAAAGATATCCCCTAAAGAATAATGCTCCGTATAGCTGTAACGCCCGTAATCTTCATGGAGCATATAATTGATATTCAGTTTTAATATATCTTTGATGATGTGCTGTATATCCAGCGTGGGAAAACGAATTTTTACATAATCAAACAGCATGGTAAGCGGTGCTTCTGGATTAAACCTTGCCAGTTCCTTATGCAAAGTATTAAGAAGTTCCTTTGACGGCTTCATTTTTCCGCTTTCTATCTTGTTGAGATATTCCCTTGTGATACCAGAAGCCACCGCCAGCCTGCCTTGTGAGATACCATAAGCAATCCGTTTCTCCCGTAATTCTTTTATCCATTGTTCTTCATTCAGAACCATACCCCCAATCTGTAAAGTGTGAAGTTTTTTTAGGCGACTTCACAACTGAATTTTGCTAGAAAACCATGCCAGAAGCCTTATGTTTCCTATGTTTTTCGTCTATTGTCTATTTGCAAACGTACCCCTCTGTTAGATACCGAGGGGTTTTACCTGCTGGCGTGGCTTACGCCACACCAGCAACGGCTAGTCCGTGCCGTCGCCTTTCGCTTCGCACGTCGCCGTCCCGTCCTGCCTTGCTTGTGCAAGAGAGCCGATAGTCTGCAAAAAATCATGTTCTTTCGGGACTAAAGGCGTGTAAAACTCACTGATAACGCTTGTCCCCACATCACAATAGCCACGCCCCTTGATACGCTTCTGAAAAAACTGCTTTTTCACATCTGAACCGAACAGCATACCGTAACCTAACTCGCTGATACGCCCCAATCCCACACGTAAATTGAAGTTATCTCTGATACCGTCCGAGAAATACTTTGCGTCTGGACGCTGGCAGGCAACGATAAGGAAATATCCTGCTTGTCGTCCTAACATAACGATTTTCTTTAACTGGCTAAGTAAACCTACGCTTTCTTTCGTCCCCAGCATTTCAAAAAACGCCACATATTCATCAAAGATAAGAAAGCAGGGTGGCAGTTCCAGATAGGCGTAGTTTTCGCCCGTCTTATAGTTCGGGTGTCGCTTCATTTCCTCACTTCGCTGTACCATTCCCTCATAAAAGGCATTAACGCAATCAATCATTTCTTCTTTGGTGTGATACACATTTCCCATAACTGTCCCTAAGTCTGCAAGGTCAGATAGCGATAGGTAACTCTTTGATGTTATCTCCAAGTTTTCCCCCGCTTCACACCGTACATGAAACTTTCGCTTCATACGGCGTTCCATCATATTCAAATAGATTCATAAGTTCTGGTTATTTTATTGCTTGGTATCCATAGTTCGCTCGTATTTTGTTCAGCTTTCTCTTTTGTTGACTGCTCAAGCCATAGTTCATCAACCACATTTTTGCCTGTTGTACTGATTCAGTCAGTATCGCTTTTGATATTGGTATTTCAACAAATACAAGATTTTGGTATTTATCTCTATCTGTTTCGGTAATATTCTTGTAGATACAAACCATATCAGTCGGGCTATGCCTTCGATTAGTGATATAGCAATTGCCTTGTTGGGCTATAAATACCGAAATTCGATTATCATTAAATTCAACACTCTTTGTGGTGTCTTTATACTCTAAAAGAATCCGTATCTCTCCTTTCGTTACCAATGCTATTTCCTCATGTATTCTGCTTCTTCCGTGTTCTGTAAAGTTGCATATATCCTGTGAGAAATTCAGCGGATTTTTGTGTTTTACTCCGTTGATTGGCAATAGAGGAGTATCGGTAATCATAATAATTTTTGTTTGTGGTCGTATTCCAGTTGTTTTCATCTGGAAATCTTGACTTGTAGTTTCAAAAGGTATTAGCTTTGCAATCTTTTTAAAACGAACTCTGGTGGTCGGTAAGAGAGCGTAACTTACTTCTGTTAAATTGTTGTATATATTCGTAGCCACACAATAATAATTCTGCATTCCCATAACCGCCAGATTATAACGTGCAATCTGGAAAGTAGTTGTGTGCCTGACTATATCCTTGACTTTTAACTTTAGATTTGTTTTTGCTTTCTTTAGTGCTTTCTGGTTCATATCTGTTTTGGCAACATATCCATGTTTTGTCTTCCCTTTTGGAATCACTTTAATTTTGAATCCCAGAAAATCTGATGAATTTTTCTTCAGATTTACTACCTTTGATTTTTCTGGACTGATTTCTAATTTCAGCCTTTTGTTTAGAAAATCTACGGTACTGTGATAGAATCGCTGTGCTTCTTCATAGGTCGAACACATAATTTTAAAATCGTCAGCATAACGCACAATAAAGCCACTTTTTAACCTCGTATGTTTCTTTGCATATTGAAACCAACCGTTTTTATTACGGTGCTTTGGCTGGAAAGTTTCCCATTGACTGCTTACCCACCAATCCAATTCATTAAGGACTATGAGCGAGAGCAGGGGACTTAACAGACCGCCTTGCGGAGTTCCTTTTTCTGGAACACCCTCGCCGTCAATTTCAGCTTTCAGCATTTTACTAATAATGCAAATCAGTCTTTTATCCCGAATGCCAAGTGTCCAAATCTGTTTTAACAATTTCCCGTGGTTGACATTATCAAAGAATCCTTTAATATCTACATCAACGCAGTAATGATACTTTGATATGTTTATCAAACTGGTTACTCTGCCAAGTGCATGGTGGGCACTTCGATTCGCACGGAATCCATAGGAATGATTATGGAACTTAGGTTCGCATATCGGTTCTAGGACTTGTAAGATACATTGTTGTACAAGTCTGTCCCAGATACAGGGGATTCCGAGAGGTCGCATTTTATCGCTTCCAGATTTAGGAATAAAAACCCGTCTGACTGATTTTGGTTGGTAATTATCCAGGCTGCTTCGGACTTTCATAATAATATCTTCATCACACAAATGTTTAATATCATCAATCGTTAGCCCATCTGTACCAGCGGTTTTGCTTCCGCTGTTTATTTTTAAATTTCGGTATGCCAAGCAGATATTTTGTTCTGAACCAATAATTTCCAGTAACTTATAAAAGTTATTACCATTTTTGCTCTGTGCGTATAACTCATCATAAATATGTTGCATATCATAATATTCGTTATAGCGGAGCTTGTCTTTCTTTAGCATGGTCTGTACCCTCCTTAATCACAGGGGCAAGTACATCTCTTAGTCTTACTCGAACCCATACCATTCTTAGTAATTCTATTCTTCAATGACTAGTGGCTATCCCTCCACCGTTTGTTATCACGGTTTCATAGGTACTGTGCCACCACTTTCACTGGCATAAACACACCTTATATTATTGCTAATCTCACAACAACCTTATGATGTGAACACTTCATAGACAGTAAAATCTCCATGTTGCCAGCTTTCAACGTTCCAAACACACTATCTGTACATATATATCCGTAGGTTTCTTCTCTAAGCCTGCTACTTTGATAATGCCTGTAACATTATATGGGTTTTCATAAAAACGAGTCTTACTCACCCACAGTAGCGACACTATTTGTGTCACTGGACATTTCTATCCAGTCCCGATATAGACCTGTACATTCAAAGATTCGTCAGTAGACCGCTCATCTACATACTAACCATAGATATTTTATAGACTTCCGGCATATAGGATACGACACCCACCTCTGGGTATCTTTCGACAGCGCTATCTGTTACGGTATCTCTCTGCCGACTTCACCGAGCTTCTGACAGACCTATGTTTACTCATAATCCTGCCAGTCGGAGTATTAAAGTAGCCTTTCAGGGCGTTACCCCATCATTCGACTATTCGCGTGTTCAGTTCTCCAACACAATTTTAATTGATTGTGCAGTGTCTACTCTTTTCAAGTAGAAACGTCTCGCGCCGTTCTTCGGGTCTAAGATATAAAGGACAGCGTTGGTATGCAATAAGGCTTCAATGAGCGTCAGCAGAAAATAAGTTTTACCGCCACCAGTCCCACCAGCAATCAGAGCATGAGGAAGTGCGTCATATTCCCAGACAAGATTTTTCATCAGTCTAAGACAGCCGTTCTCTGCCCGTACTTCATCAATGGTAATGCGGTTCGCTATCATATCATAAAGCAGGGTATATTCGATATAGCCGTCATGCAGGGTCTTGTCGGTCAGCTCACAATACAAGCCACTTTCCAATTTATCCTCTAACCGTAAAAGCTGGTCTTGATATTTCCCCAGCGTAATTTCACAGCGGATATGAAGCAGTCCCTTTTCCATTTGATAATAAATCTTTGGAAACCAGACTATTTTTTCCCTTGATCTGCTTTGCAGGTCAGTAAAAAAAATGCTGTCTTGTACGGTATCAGCTTCATACCACTTGTTTTCCAGTATCATTCGTGCCAGCTTTTGACGGTGCAGTAGCTTTTTGAAACTGTCGTAACAGAAGCGGTAATACAGAAAAGCGACCAATGCACAAACACCAGTCGCTATCAGTATGGTTATGAAGTTGTAAAGGGAAAGCGTAAAGCCATTGTCTAATAAGCTGAAATGTTCCCAATCGGCACGCATGAGCTGTTTTATATTCAGTAGCAGGAGAACCGCCACGAATACAAACAGAAGCGTCCCTATGGAAAAATGATAGACAAGGTGCTTGTCGCTGGCTCTGATACGGTGTCCTTTGTTCCAAATCTTTTGCATAAATCAATCACTCCTTTCTGGGTATGAAAAAAGCAGTCAATCTTAAGACTAACTGCTTTTTTCATTACCATATATTAAAAATCTTCCGAGTCCAACACTTTATATCCAGCCTTAATTAACGCTTGTGCAAATAGACCTTGACCTTTTATCAATTTTCCCGTAAAACTTCCATCATAAATATTCTTTACTGCACAAGTTGGGCTTCTTGATTGCAGAATAACTAAATCTATTTGCATATTTCTTATTTCATTTAAAGCCAACTGTACTGCATGACGATATTCCTCATCAACAATATTTCCATTTATATCCATAACAATACCATTTACTATTTCTGCACTAGGACGTGGTGTAGGCATATTCGCTAATAATTCTGGACATATTTCGATAACTTCTTTGTCTTTTAAAAATTCGACAACTTTTGTATTGAGATTATTCCCACCATTATATTTGCAGTTTTTTCCCATAATACATGAACTAACTAATACTTTCATAGATAAGCACCTCACAATTTATCCTAATTATATCATTCAGCTATTTACCTCACAATAAAAATCTAATCTCTAAATTTATTTTTTGGGTTCTTCATGCGGTGCATGGTTCTGTGGATTGCCAGCTTGACCGCCTTTATGTGTGATACACATTTCCCATAACTGCTCCCAAGTCTGCCAAGGTTCTTGTCGCTGGCTCTGATACGGTGTCCTTTATTCCAAATCATTCGCATAAATCAATCTCTCCTTTCTGGGTACCAAAAAAGCAGTCAATCGTATAGACTAACTGCTTTGTGTATATGAATATGAAATTGTTAAACTGAAATTTATATTTCATACAGACTTAATCAAATGGTGTTCAAAAAAAGTTTCAAATGTATTTGTAGCACCACCATGTTCTACGATTTTTCCGTCTATAACTTTATCAATATCTACTCCTGTGATTTCCAAAACCTTATTTGTAGGTGTTATTCCGAGAAAATCTCCAGTATGAGTCCCTTGCATAATAAATTCTGAAATAACATAATCATCTACTTCATATTGACGAATAATTTTCATAATGTAATCGGGATAAGTTTTTTTCACTGCCAAAAGGTGTTTTTTCATTCCGTCTATTCCTATGAAAATTTCCTTTTCGCCAGTTCTCTGCACACAATCCTCTGATATGTATTTAGAAAGTTCGTCGAGTAGATTTTCTGAAACAATAACTTCATAGAAATATTTTACTATATCTTTATTATTCATCATGCACCTCTCCAAGAACAAATTTGTCTATTTCTTCATATCCACATTATAACAGTTCCATATATCCTCTACAACGAAAATCTATTCAGCAAGTCTATTTTTTCGGTTGTCCCTGCGGTGTATGGTTCTGTGAAGTGCCTGTGTTCTGATTGCCTTTATTCTTCAGTACAATATCTTCTGCCTTTACATACCAGTCCACATCTGCACCCGTATAGGTTTTTCGTGATACCGTATCGGCTACGGGATTGACAAGCTCCACGACTGCATTGTAAGGAAATTCCCTTAACGGTACTTCTGGCGGTACGGACACGGGGATAATTCCACCATGCAGACTGCACTTCAAATCATAGATACGCTTTTTAAGCTGGGTACTCGGTGTCCCGTCCTCATTTTGCAAGAACACATCACGCACCGCTGTAAATTTTAATTCTCCAAATGTTTTCTCTTTGTCAATGACAAATCCATTTGATAATCTCATAAATTCTTCACTCCTTTACTTTTCTTCAACTGCTACAATATCATCAGCTACTAATACATAATCGGTATGTCCCACATCCCCGATTGCGTACCCTCTGCCGTATAACTTCGGATTGACAAGTTTTACTTTCTGTTCATACTTGAAATGCTTTTCGCCAGCCTGCACGGGAATTTCTACCACAACATTTTCGCCTTTCTGTACGTCAGAATAAAGGTTATAGCTTCGTCTGGTTAAGACCCTGCGGTTATTTTTATCTCTTTCAAAGACTGGCTCGCTTTCGCCTGCAAATTCAAGAGTTCCAAAAGACTGTGCCATATCTGGCACGACATATTTCATTTCCATATTGTTTTACCTCGTTTCTTTCTATTTTTGATAAGTTAATTGATTATGATTTCTTATTCTGGCGGTTTGGGAAGTACCAGCAATCCCCCAGATAGTAAAGGGTAAAATCAATGCTTACGCACCCTTGACTATCCGTGTTCTTGCAGGTTGTTGGCAGACAAGCCAGAATAAGCGGAAGTCTGCCGTTTGACAGTTTCGGCGGAGAGCGTGATTTTTCTTTCATCATATCGTTACCGCCTTATGATTTCTTCATTTTACGGCGTTTGTAAAGATATGTTCCAGCCAATCCGCCAGCAGACGCAAGCAACATCAAAACAAATGCCATTACATTTGTACTGTCGCCCGTTTTGGGACTGTCGCTAGGTCTGTTAGGCTTTTCTGGTGTCGGTGGTGTTTCGGGTTTCTCTGGTTCTTCTGGCTTTTCCTTAAAGGTAATCGTCTGCCCCTTATCCTCAATATCCTTATGCTCGATAACTTTCTTCGGCTCGTCTGGATTGCTTAAATCGTACAATTCTTCAAAAGTTACAAGCTGTTTGCCGTCAAGGGAAGTAGCGTCAAAGGTAAAGGCAACTTCCACTTTCATAGTTTCGCTGTCAGCGGTAAAGGTATAATCACTTTCCACACGTTTTCCATTGATAAGAAGTTCTGCATTTTCTTCTTTCAACATCTGCCAGCCCACAAGTTTGTACTGTGTACCGATTTCTAAGCCCTCTAAGGTTACAGTATCAATGATTGTTACCTCTTTTCCTGCTTCAAGCTCTTTGTTTCCGTCTTTATCGGTAGCAGTCGTATGAATTTTGATGAAACGCTCTGTGATAAGTACCGTTTGCCCGTCGTCCTCAATATCTTTATGTTCCGCAACTTTCACGGGTTCGTCTGGATTGCTGAAATCATACAATTCTTCAAAGGTAACAAGGTTCTTGCCACCTAAAGCAGACGCATTGAATGTATAGGAAATTTCCACTTTCATTTCTTCATCATCAGCGATAAAGGTATAATCATTTTCTACACGCTTTCCGTCAATGATAAGCTCGGTGTTTTCTTCCTTTAACATCTGCCAGCCTTTGACCTGATATTTTGTGCCTTTTGTAAGTCCGTCTAATTTGACGGTATCAACGATTGTTACCTCTTTTCCTGCAAGGATTGTTTTTTCGCCGTCCTTGCTGGTCGCTGTGGTATGGATAGAGATTTCTTTTTCGTATTCATCAGTCAAAGTCCCTAAATCAATCACAAGGTTGTTTCTTGATACCACGATTTCAAAAGGTGGGATAAGCTCAAAGCCTTTGTTGCTGTCGGAGCGTAATTCCTCAATAATGTAAGTATCATAAGGCAATGCACCTTTGCTATCATCTGGTTCAGAAGTTCCAAACCACACACCGTCCTCGCTGGTCTTTCCTGCGTTGGTATTATGCTTATGAGAAGCCCATTCAGCAGAAGTGGAGAATTGCCCGTTATCATCAGTTACAACAACATGATTTTCGCCAGTCGTCTTGCTTGTGATCCGAAAGGGAACATCAGCAAGACGCTTGTGTGTACCTGCACCGATTTTCACGCCCTCAATATCGCCACGCTTAATCTGATTGTAGATAGAATGGGCTTCGTCGGTTAAATCCACGATTTTTCCATTTTCTGTGATTGTAAAATCAATCGGTTTTGCACCGTCAGTTAAGTAACCGTTGGGAGCTTCACTTTCAACGATACGGAATTTTCCATAAGGTAAGAGGTCAGAAGAAGTAGAAGCGACACCCTCAATATCTGTACGAATTGTCTTTACCACTTCATTTTTCTTGTATAGCTTGCCCTCAACCAAGACAGAATTATCATTTAAGGAAATGATGTCAAAGGCAGTATCTTTCAAAGTGGCACTTCCTTGTGGCTTCGTATCGCCCGTTTCTAAATCTCGTTTCTGAATTTTTACACCGCCACGGATAACCTTGTCTGATACGGAAAACTGGTTACTTCCAGATAATACGGCAAGGTCGCCGTCCTCGGTAATCTGTGTTACATATAAGCCTTTTATCTGTTCGGACTTATCGCCAGCCTGCATATATGCACCCTCTAACAAGTAGCCGTTTGGAGCTTTTGTTTCTTCTACGGTTAGCGTCCCAAGTGGAAGAACCGCCTTGCCGTCCTGCATATAGAAGCTGTCGCCAGATACCTTGTATGCGTCTGCTAATTTTGTGATGTAATGAGTTCTCCCGTCGCTGTCTGTTTCAGCGATTGTCTTTGTAACCCATGTACGAGTAGCTTCGGCAGGGAGATTGTCTTTATGATAGAAGCCAGCATAATACTTCCATGTAAATTCCGCACCTGCTAAAGAAGCGTTCCCCTGCGGATTGTCTTTCTGTGTTTCCATATCAATCTTGAAAAGCTCAATCAAAGTGTCTGTTACTTTTGGCGTTTCAGATACGTTTAAGGTCGCTGTTTCGCCAGCTTTGATTGTCAATGGATAGACTGTTTTATCTACTTTATATCCTGCTGGTGCGGATAGTTCCTTGATATAAACTGTGCCTGCTTTTACCTCTACAACATCTGTATTTCCGTTTTTATCAGTCGTAAGGGTGGCAAGCTGTTTCGTGCAGTCTTTATCAGAAAAGACACCATAGGTCGCACCAGCGATTGAGTAATTCCCGTTACCGTCTGTAATGCTGGTATTACTGGAAATCTTTTGCAGTTTCGCATTTCCTACATTCAACTTCGCCCAGAATTGTCCCAATTCCTGCCCCTCGCCAGAGTAGATATAACCGCCACATTCATAGCGTCCTTTATTCTCTTTGACAAAGGCTTTCGCACCAGAGAAAACTTCGTCCTGCGTAGCCTTTGGAATTTCATCATAAGAAGCTCGCACGTTATCACATTGCCAGCCAAGATGTACGCTCAATCTCTGCCAGACAACACATTGTTCCAACAGATAGATTTGTTTATAGTTCAGTTCCTTGTGAGCTTCTCCATACTGTTTGACATACTCTAAGGATAACGCCACATCTGAAATCTGGTCGGCACTCATGCGTGAGCTTGCGTCAGCTCTGGTCTTGTAGCCATTCTTAAAATCTGTGTTGATGTCAATACAATAGGCAGTTTCGCCCTCAACTTTCATATAGCCCTCATTGAATGTAGAAGTGATAGAACCATCATTCATTACTTTTTCAATGATACCGACACGCTCTGCACTTTCCGTCCAGTATTGCTTGCTTTCTGCATGGACGGGTGTAGTCGGTAAAGCAGTAACGACAGTTGCAAGAGCTAAGAAGCCCGTACACAATCGTTTTAACATCTTTTTCATAAATCTAATGCTCCTTTCATTTTGGGTAATAAAATAGCCGTCCAATAAGAACGGCTGGAAATAGAAAAGGAACGTCATTTTAGGCGTTCCATAGTCTATGAAATATTCAATTTTTTCTTGTTTCAATACTGATGTGCTGTACCATATCTTTGCATATCTAGGAAAACTTGCGTATCAAGGCTCATTCAATGGTAGTAAATAAGTAGTAAATTGATGTGTTTGTTTCCTTGAAAATGCTGATAGATACTGTGTTTTAGCGGATAATCAGATTTTTATTGTGTTTTTATCATAAAAAGTATATGAATTATAAGAAAAGTGTGCAGAATGAAGAAATCCGGGCAGTAATACCCGGATGTATCGCTATACAGGGAACATGCTTCAGGTAGGGAATATCATGGAAGGCTCAAAATTATTTCACAGGCTTGACGTGAATTCTTCCCCGATATTCTGTTTCTGCGAAATAGAGATTCTCCGCAATTCTTGCCTCGGGATTCAGCTTGACATCCTTCAGCATCAGCTCCTTGAACGTTTCATAGCCCGCCATGTCAATCAGATGACCGCCATGCAGATAGCGCGGCTGTCCCTTCAGCACCTCAGCGGAGAAATCCTGCCAGTTGCGCAGGATTGCCAGAACGGCATCCTCACTCAGGAAATCTGCAAAGGTCTTTCCCATTCGCGGGTACTGCTTTCCGGTACGGCCGCCAATCAGAATTCGATAAAACGGCTTCGGGCTTCGCTGCATGGCATTGGTCGGACATACCAGCGTACATTCTCCGCAGCCGACACAGCAGCAGGTATCCTTTTCAATTTTGCCGTTTTTCAGACTGAGCACTCTTGTCGCATGGGATTCGCAGGCCTTTACGCAGGAGCCGCAGCCGATACACAGATCGCTGTGATATGTCGGCTTTGTCAGACCGATGATTCCAAAATCATTGAAGTGTCCCTTGGCGCAGTCATTCGGACAGCCGGCAACCGCAGCCTTGATATGATAATGACTCGGGAATACCTCCTGTTCGATCTTTTTTGCCATATCCTGTGTATTGATATTCGCCTTGATACAGTGGATACCGCCGATACAGGCCATGACATTGCGGGCACCGATGGTCGGAAAGCCGGCATCGGTTTCCATTTTCACACCGCACTGGGCGATTTCAACATCCTCCAGATAGTCCTTCAGCTCTTTATTGACGGCATCGATATTCTCATATTTGATGCCGGGGATGACAAAACACTGGCGGGAACCAAAATGAAAGGTGCCGTCTCCGTATGCTTCTGCCAGATGCTCGACGAAGCTCAGATACTTTGCCTGTATCAGACCGCCGGGAACACGCATCTGCAGCATGTATTCACCCTTGACCTTGGACTGACGGAAGCAGTTGGTACGAAGGGCGTTGATATTCATATCCTGTGACATATCGTTTACCTCCTAATCCACAAGCCCTTTGGCTTTGGTATACGGAAAGACAGGGCCTTCCAGACAAACATACGTTTCATTGATTTTACAGTGTCCGCATTTTCCAAGGGCGCAGGACATCTTCCGCTCAAAGGAAACATAGATATGGTCCTCTGTCACGCCGTATTTCATACATTCCTGTGCGGTGAACTTCATCATGACGGGAGGGCCGACAATGATAACGGCATATTCCTCCCCAAAATCCTGAAACGGGATATCCTTAACATAATTCATCGCAAAGCCTTCCTGAAAGCCTTCGCGTTCTCCGTGATCGAGTGTCAGCGTTGTATGGAAATGCTTCGCCTGCCGCCATTGGCGCAGGTCGTTTTCAAACAGAACGTGCTGTGCATCCCGAAAGCCTGCGATGACATAAACATCTCTGCAGTCCTGCGGATTGTTCAGATAATGATGCAGGGTACTGCGCACCGGGGACACGCCGGTACCTCCGGCGATGACAGCAATGTGTTTTCCCTTGAATTCCTCCAGCGGAAAGCCGTTGCCATAGGGACCGCGGATATAGATATCATCCCCTGCGTGAAGATCAAACAGGACATTGGTCAGTGTGCCGACTCTGCGAATCGTAAATTCCACGGTGGAGTCGGTAAAGCTGGATACGGAAATCGGAGCTTCTCCGATCTTCGGCAGAGAAAGCTGGAAAAACTGTCCATGCCGAATCTGCGGATCCCTGAATTCGACAACAAAGGTGGATTCCAGATCGGTTTCCTCTATGATATTCAGGATGCGGTGCTTCTGCGGCAGCCATGGGTTGTTCATATCATTTCTCCTCCTTCATGTGTTCTACCTCGTCATGAAGACGCTGGATGATGTGCGTAAAGGATATATAGGACGGACAGATATCATCGCAGCGGCCGCAGCCTACACACATCTGATAGTCCGTGGCAAAGCGTTTTTTGAAATCATATACCTTGTGCATGGTTTTAAAGCGCATACGGTCCTTATACTCATCCCGGAAGGCATGACCGCCGTTTACCGTCGTGAAATCATCGTTCATACAGCCGGTCCATGTCCGGCGGCGTTCTCCGCTCTTTCCGTTTTCCGTATAGGGCGTATCCACCGTGTTGAAGCAGGAACAGGTGATGCAGACAGAATTGCAGGCACCGCAGCCGATACAGCGGCTCTGATAGTCCTTCCACATTTCCAGTGTACGGATGGAGTCTACCATATCCTCACGGATATCCGGCACCTGTATGGTCGTTTTGTTTTCCCTGACAAATTTCGGCTGAAATTCTGCGTGTTCAAATGCTGAAAACAGATGCGCAAGCTGTTCGCTGCGACATTTCACCAGTACGCGTCCCTCTTCCTTCAGCGGACGCATGGCAAGGTCATATTCGTCTGTGACATTTGTTCCCATGGAACAGCAGGCACAGGATTCCCAGCCGTTTTCCGGACATTCCATCAGGATGAAATGCACCTTGTCCCGCATTCGTTTATAATAGGGATCCGGTTGCGGCCCGTTTTCCAGAAATATCTTATCCAGCCGCTTAATGCCGTGAATATCACAGCTTCGTGCAAATATCAGCAGGTCCTTTTCATCTGCCTGACTTTCCAGAAAATAATGCTCTGTGAAATGAAAGAGCGTCTGGTTGATCGGGTAGAAAACCTCCTTCGGGGAATAGTCACTGCGCTGTTCCCATTCGATTTCCTCCATACTGCGGATTTCCTGATAGCGGATGAGATCGGTATTGCAGTAGCGCCCCGCATTCTTCAGTCGCTTGGGAGCATAAATCCGATAGCTTTGCCGAAGTGTGTCGAAAACCTGATTCACTTCCTCGAGTGTTAGTTGAAATGACATATGTCGTCCTCCTCACGTGCTTCCTCTATGTTTACAACCACCATATGCATGGACAGAGCATGTCATGCATACCGGTACTAAAGATATTGTAATCCCTTTCCCTGGCGAAGTGAATATGTTCACAAATGTATAAGCAATCCTAATATCTCTATAAATACAGGTAATGTCTGACGGATGGTGCTGCTTTCTCCGTGTATGTGCAGGAGAAGTGCATGAAAATGCAGCGCAGGGCAGATACCGTCTTCCTGATTATGGGGAAATATGTGAAAATACACATTTGAAGTTCAAACTATTTACTTTTGACAATCAAAGTACTATAATTCAATTTGAATTTCAAAGCATATTGTGTATTTGGGATTCATATCGTCAAAATTATCGAATTATATCGTCCTAGTAATCAATACTAGGGTTATTATTTACTTTTAAATCTAGTATCTAAAACTAAAATAGTTGACATTCTTTACCAGTAGTGTTATTCTGGTAGCAGTCAAAGTGAATTTGCACAGGAGGAACAAGTATGTTTGAAAAAGTAAAAGAAGTACTGATGGAGGCCATCAACGTCGACGAAGATATGATTAAAATGGAAGCAAACCTGAAGGATGATCTGGGAATTGATTCCCTGGCAGCCGTGGAGCTTTCTCTGGAGCTGGAAACAGAATTTGATGTACGCATTGAGGATGAAGAGCTGGCAAAGCTGGTTACCGTAGCAGATATCGTAAGCCTGCTGGAAAGCAAAGCGTAAACAAGAGAAAAGCCAAGATACCTTGGCTTTTTTAAAATCCGTAGGAGGTAAGTACATGAATACAGATAAGATCCAAGACATCATCCGCGTTTTCGAGGAAAGCGGACTTCACAAAATGGAGCTGGAAGTGGATGACATGAAAATAAAAATGGAGAAGGGGGCAGCTGCGGACAGCAGGGCTGTGCATATGGAACCGGTGAAAACGGAGCCGCTTTCCCCTGTGACAGCAGCACCACAGACTGCACCGCTTCCTGCAGTGGAAGTGAAGAAGGCAGCGGGGACCTGGGTGAAGGCGCCGCTTGTCGGCACCTATTACAATGCCCGCTCCCAGGGAGGAACGCCGTTTGTGGAAATCGGTCAGCAGGTGAAAAAGGGGGATGTCCTGTGTATTATCGAAGCCATGAAGGTCATGAATGAAATTCCTTCCCCGGTGGACGGTATCGTACAGGAGATTCTGATAACCAATGAAGCGATGGTGGAATTTGATCAGGAGCTGATCCGCATCGGTGAGGCCGCATGATCCGCCGACTTCTTATTGCGAACCGTGGAGAAATCGCGGTTAGAATCATCCGTACCTGCAAGGAAATGAATATTGAAACAGTTGCGGTGTATTCCACTGCCGATAAAGAGGCGCTGCATGTTCAGCTTGCGGATTATGCCGTATGCATCGGCGGTCCAAGAGCCAATGACAGCTATCTGAATATGAAGAATATCCTAAGCGCAGCCTGTATGACAGCCTGTGATGCGATTCATCCGGGCTTTGGCTTTCTGAGTGAGAATGCGAAGTTCGCCCGACTGGTGCTGCAGTGTGGTCTGATCTTCGTCGGTCCCAATCCGGATGTGATTGAGCAGATGGGAGATAAGAACAACGCCCGCCGCTGTATGATGGAGGCCGGGGTACCGGTCATTCCCGGCAGTAAGGATCTGTTGGAAACCGTACAGGATGCCGCAGCCATGGCAGAGAAAATCGGATATCCGGTGCTGATCAAGGCAAGCAGCGGAGGAGGCGGACGCGGAATGCGCCGTGCGGATTGTGCCGAAGAGCTTGCGGATGCCTTTGATACGGCGAAAGCGGAGGCCCGTGCAAATTTTGGGGATGACGCCGTCTATATGGAAAAATTCATCGTTGAGCCGAAGCACGTCGAGGTGCAGCTGATGGCGGATAAGCACGGGAATGTCGTACATCTGTATGAGCGTGACTGCTCCTGTCAGCGACGCAATCAGAAGCTGCTGGAGGAGGCGCCCTGCCATATATTAAAGGAAGATGTACGTGAACATCTGCTTCGTGATGCCGTGCGTGCCGCAGAAAGTGTCGGCTATGACAGTGTGGGAACGATCGAGTTTCTGCTGGATGCCCGTGGAGAATACTATTTCATGGAAATGAATACACGGATCCAGGTGGAGCATACCATTTCCGAGGAAATATGCGGCATCGACCTGATCAAGCAGCAGATTCGCATTGCGGATGGTCATAAGCTTGCCTATAGGCAGGAGGATATCGTCTGCCGTGGTCATGCCATCGAATGCCGTATCAATGCGGAGAATATCAAATATAATTTCGCGCCCAGTCCGGGACAGGTGAGCTTTATCAACTTTCCGCTGGGACGCCGTGTGCGCATTGAAAGTGCGGTATACAACGATTATAAAATACCGCCATACTATGATTCCATGATTGCCAAAATCATCACCTATGCGGATACCCGTCTGGAATGCATCAAGCGGATGCGCTCCGCACTGGAGGAGCTGTTGATCGAGGGTGTGGAAACCAATATCGAATTTCAGTATCTGTTACTGCATCATCCGACATTTGTCGGCGGCCGCTACGATACCGGCTTTATGGAATCATTTATAAAGGAGCTGAAAGAGGATGGAACAATTATTTAAGGTACGAAAGAACCGTCTGGACCTGTTTAAAAAACGCCGTACTCTGCCGGTAAGAGAACCGCTGGAGGCTCCGGATAATCTGTATAAAAGCTGTCCACAATGCAAGGAGAGTATCCTGTTTGAGGATCTTATGCACAATCTGTATGTATGTCCCCATTGCGGACATCACATGAAGCTGACCGCACGGGAACGCCTGCGCCAGATCGTGGATGAAAACAGCTTTACCGAGCTGGATCGAAGGCTCTTTCTGAAAAAGGAGCAGCTTGCTTTTCCGGGCTATGAGGAGAAGCTTTCCCGCCTGCAGAAGAAAACAGGTCTGCAGGAAGCGGTTGTCTGCGGTGCAGCGAGCATTGGCGGCTTTCCGTGTGCGATCGCCGTGATGGACAGCAATTTCTTTATGGGCAGTATGGGACAGATCGTCGGAGAGAAGATTACCCGCTGCATCGAATATGCGACGAAGAAGAAGCTGCCGCTGCTGATTTTTACGACAAGCGGCGGAGCGCGTATGCAGGAGGGAATCCTCTCTCTTGTCCAGATGGCAAAAACAAGTGCGGCACTTGCGAAGCACAGTGATGCAGGGCTGCTGTATATATCCTATCTGACACACCCGACAACCGGCGGGGTAAGCGCAAGCTTCGCCATGCTGGGGGATATCATTCTAAGTGAACCGGACTGCCTGATCGGCTTTGCGGGAAAACGTGTTATTGCCTCCACGGTCAAGGAGGAGCTGCCGGCCAACTTTCAGAAGGCAGAGTTTCTGCTGGAAAAAGGCTTTGTGGATGCGATTGTGGAGCGAAAGGACAGCAGGGATACCTTGCGGCGTATCCTGAAGCTGCACGAAAGGAGAGCATCATGAGCATAAAGGAAGCAGAAAGCAGCATTGCAGTTCTGGAAGCCGAGCTGGCAAAGCTGGATGCCATGGATCCTCACGCCGATGAGCTGCGTTTACAGATCGATCATTTACGAGAGGAAGCAATGCTGCAGCTGGATGCCTGGGATACCGTTTATCTGGCACGCCATCCCAAGCGTCCAAAGGCTGCAGACTATATCCGGGCACTGTTTCCGGATTTCATGGAGCTGCATGGTGATCGCTGCTATGGAGATGATGCGGCCTGTCAGGGCGGCATTGCGACCTTTCATGGAAGAAGTGTAACCGTTCTTGCCCAGAGCAAGGGAAAGACGCTGGAGGAAAACATGCAGCGCAACTTCGGAATGCTGCATCCGGAGGGCTATCGCAAGGCAATCCGACTGGCAAAGCAGGCGGAGAAGTTTCACCGTCCCATCATTACGCTGGTCGATACTGCGGGTGCGTACCCGGGAAAGGGTGCCGAGGAGCGCGGACAGGCGGAAGCCATTGCGCAGTGTCTGGCAGTGTTCTCAGAAATCCGTACCCCGGTGCTTGCCATCGTATTAAGTGAAGGCGGCAGCGGTGGTGCACTTGCCTTTTCGGTTGCGGATCACATCATGATGCTGGAGCATGCCATCTATTCCATTCTCTCCCCGGAGGGCTTTGCGAGCATTCTGTGGAAGGATGAATCCAGAGCGGCAGAGGCAGCCGGTGTGATGGAGCTTACGGCAGCGGATTTAAAGCGCAAGGGTATCATTGATACGATTATCGCGGAACCAAAGGGCGGCGCGCATATCTGCTTTGACTATGTAGTCGAGCATCTGCGGGAGCAGCTGGAATATGTTCTGGATGATTTGTGCAAGAAAAAGGAAAAGGTACTGCTGGCAAAGCGGTATGAAAAATATCGAGTGATGGGGGCAAATTATGAAGAGCTGTAGCATCAAGGGACTGGGCTATGCGCTGGCAAAACGCCGCGTTACCAATGAGGAGCTGAGCACCTTTGTCGATACGAATGACGAATGGATATCCAGCAGAACGGGAATCCGTGCCAGATATATTTCGGAAGAAGAGAATACGAGTGATCTTGGTGCACGTGCGGCCCGTATGGCAATCGACAAATCCGGCATTGATCCTAAAGAGATTGACCTGATCATCACAGCAACCTTCACACCGGATCAGACAACCCCTTCCACGGCGTGTCTGATTCAGGAAAAGCTGGGTCTGAACAATCAGCATATGATGGCGTTTGATCTGAATGCGGCATGCAGCGGCTTTCTGTACGCATTGCAGAGTGCCCATGCCATGCTTGCGGCAGGACAGGTGACGTGTGCCCTTATCATCGGTGCCGAGGTCATTTCCAAGCAGCTGGACTGGAACGATCGCTCCACCTGTATCATTTTTGCGGATGGAGCCGGAGCTGCCATCGTGAAGCAGGAGGATACGAATAAGCGTATGCTGCATTTTGCAGGGAGTATGGGAGATGCAGCCGGTGTGATTCACAGTGATGCACCCAAACCAAGACCCTTGTTCTCAGAACAGCCCTATCAGCCCTCCGTGGTCTGCATGGAAGGAAATGCGACCTTTCGCTTTGCGGTGAAAGCCATGCAGGAGGCCATTGAGGATGTACTGAAACAGGCAGGGGAACGCATTGAGGATATCGACTGGATCGTACCGCATCAGGCAAATGTGAGAATCATCAACAACGTATGCAAACGCATGCACATCGACAAAGAGCATGTGTATATCAATATTGAGGAATATGGAAACACCTCGGCCGCAAGTATTCCGCTCGCTCTGGGAGAAATGAGTGAGAAGGGCTTGCTGCAGCCGGGTATGAAAATCGTTCTGAGCGGATTTGGTGCAGGCTTTACCTGGGCCGGCTGCTATATCGAACTGTAAGGAGAGCTGTATGTTAATAAATGAATTGTTAGGAATCAAATATCCGATTTTCCAGGGAGCGATGGCAAATATCGCAACGCCGGAATTTGCGGCAGCCGTATCCAACTGCGGCGCACTTGGCATTATCGCAACTGGTGCCATGGATGAGCACCAGACACGGGAGGCAATCCGTACCTGTAAGCAGTTAACAAATAAGCCGTTCGGCGTCAATGTCATGCTGATGAATCCGCATACGCAGGCCATCATGCAGGTGATCTGCGAGGAGCAGGTTGCGGTGGTTACCACAGGTGCCGGCAATCCGGGACCGTATATTCCGGCTTTAAAGGAAAGCGGCTGTAAGGTGATTCCGGTTGTGGCAAGTGTGGCACTGGCACGCCGCCTGGAAAAGTCCGGAGTGGATGCCGTCATTGCCGAGGGTGGAGAATCCGGCGGTCATGTGGGAGAAACAACGACCATGTCACTGGTACCGCAGGTCGTGGATGCTGTGTCCATTCCGGTTCTGGCAGCCGGAGGAATCGCAAGCGGCAGGCAGCTGAATGCAGCACTGTGTCTGGGCGCTGTAGGTGTGCAGGTCGGTACCTGTCTGCTGCTGGCAGAGGAATGTCCGATCCATGAAAATTATAAAAAGGCTGTTATGAAGGCGAAGGATATGGATTCTGTTGTCACCGGCAGAAGTACGGGAACACCGGTCCGTATTCTGAAAAATCAGATGGCGCTGCAATATCTGAAGCTGGAACAAAGCGGAGCTGATAAGGAAGAAATGGAAAAGCTGACACTGGGCGGTCTGCGAAGAGCCGTTCTGGAAGGTGATATGCGTCATGGCTCTGTTATGATGGGGCAGGTTGCCGGTATGTGTAAGGATATCCGTCCGTTACAGGATATCCTCGACTCTTTGATTCACGAAAGTGAAGAAGAGGTGGTAACGCTGCAGCAGGCGGTAAAGGAACTGTGCTATGAGTAAACGCATTCCCATTGGTTCAAAGTATCTGGAAAAGCCGATTATTCAGGGTGGTATGGGAGTTGGTGTTTCGCTGGGAAATCTTGCCGGTGCTGTCATGAAGGAAGGCGGCATGGGTGTGATTTCTGCGGCACATCCGGGATATCGCAAAGAAAATTTCTGGAAGGACCCCCTTGCCTGCAACATCGAAGCAGTATATGAGGAAGCAGCCAAAGCCAGAGCAATCAGCGGGGGCAGAGGTCTTTTGGGTGTCAATGTGATGGTCGCATCCCATCATTATGAGGACTATGTGAAGGCTGCCATTGGGGCAGGCGTGGATGTTATCATTTCCGGTGCAGGTATGCCGATGAATTTGCCGTCTGTGGAAGGCAGCGATCAGGTGGCTCTGGCACCGATTGTATCCAGTGGTCGTGCCGCGCGTCTGATTCTGAAAAGCTGGGATCGTCATTATCATCGCTGTCCGGATTTCATCGTTGTGGAGGGAAGTCTGGCGGGCGGACATCTGGGCTTTAAGAAGGAAGAGCTGTTGTCCGGCAAAGTGAAGGAGCTTTCCGAGCTGGTCTGTGAGGTACTGCAGGAAATACAGGCATATGAGGAACTATACCAGACAAGCATTCCGGTATTTGCGGCGGGTGGTGTGTATACCCGTGAGGATATTGCGGCATTGTTGAATATCGGTGCAAGCGGTGTCCAGATGGCAACCCGTTTTATCGCAACAACGGAATGCGATGCGGATCTGGCATTCAAGCAGAAAATCGTAAACGCCAGGAAAGAGGATATTACGCTGGTGGCGAGTCCGGCAGGACTTCCGGGCCGTGCTGTGATGACAGCGTTCATGCGCAATGCGTCAAAGGGCAGAATTGCCCCAAAGCACTGCATTGGCTGCATGAAGCCGTGTGTTCCTGCTACCACACCGTATTGTATCAGTGATGCACTCGTGCATTCGGTAGAGGGCGATGTGGAAAACGGTCTGGTATTCGCAGGAGCCAATGCATGGCGTGTTACGGACATCGTGAGTGTGCATGATCTCATGGCGGAGCTGTGTGCGTAATGTATCAGCTTACGTAAATGCAGGAGCTTAAAAACGTAAAGTATCAGTTAAATAGAGAACGGTTTATCAGTAAGTAGGAACTGCGCAGGATGCGCGGGGAAATGGAGTCAGGCATGAAAACAGCATTTCTGTTTTCCGGTCAGGGAGCACAGTATCCCGGCATGGGAAAGGATTTATATGAAAACTACGACAGTGCAAAGGCGGTCTTCGACAGCATAGCAACGGATTTTGATGTGAAAACGCTTTGCTTTGAAGGACCAAAGGAGCAGCTGGACGATACACAATATACACAGGTGGCAATTTTTGCCCACGCAATGGCGGCAGCGGCTGTATTACAAGAAAACGGCATACATGCAGATGTGACTGCCGGACTGAGTCTAGGAGAATACAGTGCTCTATGCTATGCAGACTGCTTTTCAGTACAGGCAGGCGCAGAAATTTTGCGGGAACGCGGAAAGCTGATGGCCAATGCACTTCCATCAGGAACGAGTGCGATGGCTGCGGTATTGATGCTGGATAAAGAAGCGATTTTGAACGCCTGTGAAGCGGTACAGGATATCGGTGTATGTGAAATCGCCAATTACAACTGTCCGGGACAGATCGTCATCACAGGTGAAAAAGCAGCGGTTGAGGCATGTGGAAAAAAATGTCTGGAGGCAGGCGCACGAAGAGTGATCCCCTTACAGGTATCCGGTGCCTTTCATTCCTCCTTATTGCAGGAGGCCGGAAAACAGCTGCATCAGGTGCTATCGGCTTATGAGCTGAAGACACCGCGCATCCCGGTATTGCATAATCTTACTGCGCGTGTTGCGGACCGTCCACTCATCGATTTGTTAAGTGAACAGATTTCACACAGCGTACTGCTGGAGGATACCATAAGGAATATGCTGGCAGACGGTGTTGATACCTTTATCGAGGTAGGTCCCGGTAAGGCGGTCAGCGGCTTTGTAAAGAAATGTGCAAAGGGCATGGATGTGAACATACTGCATGTGGAAGATGCGGCAAGTCTTGCGGAAACGCTGGATTATATGAAAGGATAAGGCTATGGAAAGAAAAACTGCATTTATCAGCGGGGCATCCCGTGGAATCGGGGAAGCCATTGCGATTACCCTGTCAAAGGAATACAACGTGATCATTAATTATGCACACAGTGAAGAGGGAGCCCGTGCGGTTCTGGCACAGTGTGATCCTGAAGGTCATCACAAAATGATACAGTGCGATATCTCCGATGGAGAGCAGGTAAAGGCCATGCTGGAGGAAATCGTAAAGGAATACGGACATCTGGATGTCGTGGTAAACAATGCCGGTATTACAAAGGATAATCTGCTGCTGCGTATGAGCGATGCGGATTTTGATGATGTTATCCGCGTCAATCTGAAGGGAACCTACAACTGTATCCGTCATGTCGCAAGGATCATGATGAAACAGAAATCCGGAGCAATTGTCAATATGGCAAGTGTTGTCGGATTATGCGGAAACATGGGGCAGGCCAATTATGCAGCGAGTAAGGGCGGCGTGATTGCATTGACGAAAAGCTGTGCTAAGGAGCTTGCGTCAAGAGGTATCCGTGTGAATGCCGTTGCGCCGGGCTTTATCGCTACTGCGATGACGGACAAGCTGGCAGACAGTGTTAAGGAAAGTGCGCTTGCCTCCATACCGATGAAAAAATTCGGAGCAGTTCAGGATGTTGCCAACGTGGTGAAGTTTCTGTGCAGTGAGGACAGTACCTATATCACAGGGCAGGTTATTGCCGTAGACGGCGGGATGGTGATGTAAATGAAGAGAAGAGTTGTCATAACAGGGATGGGCGTTGTATCCCCGATTGGAAATGATGTGGAGCAGGTCTGGGACAGTGTTCAGCACTCCCGCTGCGGTATTGATAGGATTACGCATTTTGATGCGGGTGACTTCCGTGCCAAGCTGGCCGGTGAGGTCAGAAATCTGGATATGGAGCAGTATTTCACAAAGCGTGATCTGAAATTCAATGACCGCTTTACACAATTTACACGAATAGCCGCAAAGCAAGCATATGAAAACAGCGGTCTGCAGGATGCGGAATTCAACCGCGATCGCTTTGGTGTGATCATCGGTTCGGGAATCGGTGGTATTTCCACAATTGAGGGCGCGTCCCAGACGATTGAAAGCCGTGGACCAAGCCGTATCTCTCCGTATTTCATTCCCATGTCCCTGATCAATCTGGCAGCGGGAAGTGCTGCCATTGATATGGATGCACACGGCAATGTTTCCAGTGTGGTGACTGCCTGTGCGGCGGCAACCAATGCCATTGGAGAAGCCTTCCACCGCATTCGTGACGGCTATGAGGATGTGATGGCTGCCGGGGGAAGTGAAGCGGCAGTAACACCGGTGGCGATGGCAGGATTTGCGAGTATGCGGGCACTGCATGAGGGAGAGGATCCCAATCGTGCTTCTATTCCCTTCGATGTGGAACGCAAGGGCTTCGTTATGGGAGAGGGAGCCGGTGTGTTGATTCTGGAGGAGCTGGAGCATGCGCTTGCCAGAAATGCGGAAATCTATGGGGAGGTCATCGGGTATGGCAGCACCTGTGATGCCAATCATATAACGGCACCGCTTGCGGATGGAGCACAGGCGGCCCGTGCCATGACCATGGCAATCGAGGATGGAGCTATTACAGCTGCGGATGTTGATTATATCAATGCGCATGGAACTAGCACGCCGCTCAATGATGCCAGTGAAACTTTGGCTGTGAAAAAGGCGTTTGGTGCTGCAGCGATGAAGCCGTATGTATCCAGCACGAAATCCATGTCCGGACACCTGCTTGGTGCCAGCGGGGCACTGGAAGCGATCATTTCGACACTGGCAGTGAAGAACGGCTTTGTGCCGGCAACGATCAACTATCGTCATGCGGATCCTGCCTGTGATCTGAACCTTGTGGTCAATGAGGGGAAGCAGGCGGATATCCGTATCGCCATGTCCAATTCTCTGGGCTTCGGCGGACATAATGCGAGCATCCTTATTCGCAGATGGGAGAAGTAAGCATGATCTATAACAGTGATGATATTCAGAAAATCATACCGCACCGCTATCCGTTTCTGCTGGTGGACCGCATTGAGAGCATCGAGGGAAACAAGGTTGTGGGAATCAAATGCATCAGTGCCAATGAGATGCAGTTTCTCGGACATTTTCCGCAGAAGGCAATTATGCCGGGTGTCTTGCAGCTGGAGGCGCTGGCACAGACCGTGGCAGTCATGCTGCTGAGCAAGGAAGAAAACAAAGGAAAAATTGGATTGTTTGCCGGTATCAACAAGGCGCGCTTCAAGCGTCAGGTGATTCCCGGGGATGTGTTGAAGCTGGAGGCAGATGTTACCAGAGAACGTATGGGTATCGCCTTCGTGAATGCCGTTGCTAGCGTGGATGGTGAGGTTGCACTGACTGCGGAAATGATGTTTGCGGTGGAAGATCCGAAGAAATAAAAAACCGTGTGCGCAGCACGCATTTCCAGCTCAACAACTGCTGCGCACAACGGGTGGAAATATATCGCTTTTCGCCCGTATATAATAAGGAAAAGAGGTAGGGCTATGCTGCTTGGAGTAGGCTGTGATATTGTGGAAATCGTAAGAATAAAACGTGCTATGGAAAAGGAATCGTTTCTGCGTGTGCTGAGTGAACAGGAGCGAAAGCTGTTTGACCGCATTCCAAAAGAACGCCGTGCGGAATGGCTGGCAGGTCGCTTTGCGGCTAAGGAGGCGGTTATCAAAGCGGTGCATAAGGAGAAATCCTATGTCCTTTCCGCTGTTGAAATTCTTGCGGATGCCGCTGGTGCTCCCACATGCTATATCGCAGGTCTTCAGGTAGAGGTATCCATATCTCATGAAAAAGAATATGCCATTGCCTATGCAGCGGCGATGAAGGAGTAGGTGTTTATGTATATATTGCGAAGTCTGTATCTTCTCTGGCTCATTCCAAGAAGCTGGATCGATGCTGTCCTTGTACGGAAAAAACCGTTTGCACAGCGGTATGCATGTATGAAGAAATGGTCGGAAAGGCTGTTGTCGCATTATCGTGTGACACTGGATGTACAATTTCAGGAACAGCTGCCTAAGGATCTGCCGATTTTGTTTGTATGCAATCACCAGAGCGAATTCGATATGCTGCTACAGATGGCTGTCCTTGATCTGCCGTTTACCTTTATCTCCAAAAAAGAAAATGAAAAGGTGCCGTATGTGGCTGCGTGGTCAAAGACACTGGAGGTCATACTATTTGACAGAGAGGATCGCGGAAGTGCCATTCGTATGCTGCGGGAGGCCGCAAGACGGCTCAAGGCGAAGGATAATCTGCTGATTTTCCCGGAGGGAACCAGAAGCAAGGGCGGTGTAATGCATCCCATGCAGGCTGGCTCCATGCAGCCGGCGTTTATGGCAAAGGCTTGCATTGTTCCTATAGTATTAAAAAATTCCTACGACTATATGGATGTGATGAAGCATAAGGGAACGTTTCATATTCATATCCTAAAGCCGCTGTATTATGAAGATTACAAGCCTTTAAAGGCGGAGGGTGTAACTGTACAACTGCAGGAGGAAATGCAGCGGGTTCTGGATGAAGCATAAAGAGAGATAACGGCTGATTCATGCGGCCGTTATTTTTGTTCTATAATCCTATTGGAAGTGACATTTTAAATCCATAAAATAAAGCGTGACAAGCATTGTTTAGATATGCATCAATATCCGAGATAGATCATCCTATTTTTAGAAAAATGTGTTTTTAATGATATGTTTTTATTAGGAAAATGTGCAAAATATAAGTGGATATATTAGGAATACTGTGTCAAGCTAGATTTAACAATGAAAGGACGGTGATTTCCTTGGAACGTAATGCAATTGAAAACTTAATGGAATGGAAGGCTAGTGAAGAACGCAAAGCGATGGTACTAAAGGGTGTCCGGCAAGTTGGAAATAATGTAAAGTTAGAAATAATGTAAAGTAGAAGTTTTAAAGCCTTTATTTATAAGGGAATTGAGCGAAACCACTTTACATTATTTTTTTATATGCAAATACTTCTTTTGTGGAATCAACCACGAAGGAGGTCCTAACTATGGACAAAATTAAAATATCGCATTGTGCTGATGCATTAATTGATATAATGCACAAAAAAACATTATAAAGATTCAACTATAAATCAGTACAAAAAATGTTTTACAGATTTTTTGAATTATTCAAAGGAAAGGCATAAAGAATATTTTGAAGAAGTAATTGCCATTGAATATGCAAACTTAGTCACTGGTTTAGAATTAAAAGATCTTGTACATAATTATTTGACGCTGATCATTAACACCTGTTTAATTATGGGCTTTTTTATATCTTTTCCCTTTGATCAGACCATTATCCTCGATGCAGCCGTTTTCGCATAGCTCTCTTAATAGGGTTTGAATTCTTCTCTCCTTCACCTGCAGCAACTGAGAAAGTCAGAAGAGCGATACCATACATCCGGCTGCATCATAGCGATTATCATTTCATATTGCTGAAGTGTTTTCTTCCCGCAGTTTTGCTTCTTCATCCTTTTTTACAAACGTCAATGTTAAAATCGTGCGTCCCAGATTATATGATTCTTCAATAACCGGCTCCATCCATCCCTCCTGATCCCATACAGAGAATAGCTCCGGAACCCCACTGCCTGCACACTCACCAATACCGATCAGGTTAAACATCTTCATGAATGCTTTGTTTCTTGGATCTGATTCGTCTCCTACTTTCATTTGATATTTTCCAACACGAATCGTACCCGGATTTTCAATAATCAATATATCGTTTTTCTGCTTGATTACAATGCCTCTGGGAACATAAAAATCGGAATTCACCAAACAGTTCGCAAGTACCTCACGCAGTGCTCGATGAACCGGAGTATCATCCACCCGTTCACCACCATTCATTTTAAATGGTACTTTTACATTTAGAATAATTTTGTTGTAGACCCGGAAGTAAAAATCAAAGAGGTTTCCCGTCCATTCGCCTGAAGAGGAGTATAAGCGGTCAGTCCAGCGAATCGTGGGGTCCAGCATTTCACGATAATCCAGAGAATATTCATGATAATGGCGTACGATTCGATATTCGTTGCCGAACATGAGTAAGCCTGCGCCTGTAGGGTGAAACGTTCCATGCTTATCCTTATCCATTGCCCCGATCATACATAAGTAATCTTCATCACTGAGGTCGATCCAGGGATGTGACGGCTTGAAAAAGCGATGCCTGTTTCGATATTTGTGAACCGTTTCCAGATTTAAATCGGAAACCTCTAAGCTTTCCATAACATTCATATCTGAAGTTTGTTCCACCTGATCACGAAGCATAGCTTTCACCTGTTCATCGACCACTGAGGTGGGCGTATTCTGCCTGCTTTTTAGATAAAGCATATCCCCGTAATTCTGAAATATATGTTATGATACATACAAGAAACGCATCCAGAATTCCCATACGATATGCGGTTTATAACCACCGGATTCTCAGGAGGAGCACACATGATAAAAAACAGATATATCAGTAATGTTAAAATTGCAACACCGCCTGCTGCGGACTCCTATCTTGCAAGTTTGCCGGCCGTTCGCTGTCTGAGTAGTATGGGTCAGCTGTCCTTTGATGCACCGGTCACCTTCTTTGTCGGAGAAAACGGTACTGGAAAATCCACTCTTTTGGAAGCAATCGCTGTCTCCTACGGCTTTAACCCGGAAGGAGGCACTAGAAATTTCAACTTTTCAACACAGGATTCCCACTCTTCTTTATATGAACATATTCAGCTGGGGAGAGGCGACTATCCAAAAGACGGTTATTTCTTACGCGCAGAGAGCTTTTACAATCTCGCCTCTAATATCGACGAGCTTGATCAATATCCGGATCGTTCCCGCCATATCATCGACAGCTATGGCGGAGTATCCCTGCACCGGCAGTCTCACGGGGAAAGCTTCCTCTCTCTGATTCACAATCGTTTTGGCGGCAATGGGCTGTATCTGCTCGATGAGCCGGAGGCGGCGCTGTCTCCCTCCCGCATTCTCACACTGATTGCAGAGGTGCATGAACTGGTTCAACAGAACTCTCAATTTATCATAGCCACCCATTCTCCCATGCTTATGGCCTATCCCTATGCAAAGCTTCTGGAATTCTCAGAAGCAGGCATTCAGGAAGTTTCTTATAAGGATACCGAGCACTACCAGCTGACAAGAAGATTTCTTGAACAGCCCGAACGCTATCTTAGCTATCTGCTGGAGGAATGAAGTGAAAAGCGGCAGGAGCTGCCTCCCATAAGCAGGGTCTGCTTCCTCTGTTTCTACAAATTGACATTTTGATCGATATGCCACGGTCAAAATGTCTTTTTTTACACCTTTTTCATCATTTCCATACACAATGTTTACAACCGCTTAACAAACCTCTCTTGGCTACAAGATAAGCTATACTCGTAACAAGGAGGAGCTTATGAAACGTAAAGAAAGAACCCGGATTCTGGTACACTGTTCAAATGAATTCCTCACACAGTGGGCGCAATATTTTGAACAGCAGACGCAGTTTCATGTCATTGAGGAACCGAAAAATGCTTTGACAATGCTTCGTATGAGAGAAAGCGCACAGCATTCCCTCTTTTATCTGGGAGAGGTGCTGGTCAGTGAAACCAGAGTAAAGTGCAGGGATACAATCGGCATTGGACTGATACAGGGAAATGAGCTGGAGAAATCCTATGCTCTGGCAGTGATCGACGCTGCCTGCAATGCAGCGCTTGACGGTGTGGATCAGCTGGAAAAGGCTCTGACTCAGGAGAAACAGAAGCAGGATGCTGCACATGCACGACATGTGGCAGGTATATTGAAAACACGCGTGAACTTTGAAACGATGGATGTGTAAGGAGAACAACATGAACTTTGATATGGTATTTGATATACAGCATGCCTACCGTCAGGTAGTTCATGCCTTCGCCTATCCCGGTGAAATAGTAAGTCTGAGGCAGGAGGCGGACAGGTTGGAGGCTGGGCTGCCATGCCGGGCTGCTACCGGTGTACTGCTGTATATGCTGCTGGATGCGGATACCAGCTTTCATGCTGTGGAGGAGGAACAGCTGACAGACAGCATCGCCAGACTGACCTACTGTCAAAGCTGTTCGCTGGAAACCGCAGCACATGTCATTGTGACAGGGAAGCATAGGGACAGACTGTGTGAAATCATGCAGAAGGTTCAGACAGGCACGCTGGAGGATCCGCATCTGGGAGCGACGCTACTTGTGGAATGTGATTCTCTGCAGGAGGGAGACGAGCTGATATTACGAGGTCCCGGCATACCGCACGCACATACGATTGCTTCTCCGCTAAACAGTGACTGGGTGGAGGTCCGCGCTCTTATGAATGAGGAATTCCCTCTGGGCTTCGATATGCTTTTGATCGATGCGGATGCGAACTGTATGGCGCTGCCGAGAACAACACAGGTGGAAAGGGGATAGGACAATGGCATATGTTGCGGTAAAGGGCGGCGAACAGGCAATTGAGGAAAGCCTGCGCCGATTAAAATATGAACGTGTCAAAAAGGGCGCCGGTGTCGGCGTTGATCAGATTGAACAGGGCATGCGGCTTTTGGTGGATCAGGTGATGAGTGAAGGCAGTCTGTACGACCCCTCCCTCGCCGCACTGGCAATCAAGCAGGGAGAGGGCAGTATGGAGGAGGCGGTATTTCTGCTGCGAAGCTATCGTTCCACACTGCCGCGCAGGTACTACTCCCATATTATTGACAGTCGGGAAATGGAGGTCGAACGCAGAATATCCGCAGCCTTTAAGGATATCCCACAGGGACAGCTTCTGGGTACGAGCTATGATTACGTACACCGCCTGCTTGACTTTGATCTGTTGCAGGAGCGTGAGGAGGAGCTGAAGCAGTATGTGGAGGCGTTTCTGAGTGAGGAATGCACCAAAGAGAAAACAGATCTGCGCCTTCCAAGGGTCAGCGACTATCTGCGCAGGGAAGGGCTGCTGCCACCGGTGGAAAATGATAATCGTGCTCCGAAGGATGCCACAAAGCAGATGCTCAGCTTTCCCACGCAGCGCAGTGAGCGTCTGCAGATTCTAAGCAGAGGGATGACGCAGGCGGTAACCGCACTGGGCTATGCTTCCCTGCGCGGCTATGGTGTTGTGCATCCGACAGTGGGGGAGCTGCGTGTGGGGCAGCTGCCAATCAGTGTTCCGGATCCCCTGCAGCCAGAGCATGAGGAGGATTCCTATTATATCGGAGAAATCAAGGTGACAGAGGTAGAGAGTCTGATCCCGGTTACCATAACCGATCCAAATGGGGAAAAGGAGCTGGAATTTAAGGTCGGCTATGGTATCACCATGGGGCAGAACGAAACCAAGGCAATCGCTATGAGTATTCTGGATACATGTCTGGAAAGCGAGGATAAAGGCTTTGCGGTCAATGACGAGGAATTTGTGCTCTACCATATTGATGCGGTGGAGGCAACCGGCTTTATATCGCACTTAAAGCTTCCCCACTATGTCACATTTCAATCGAAATTAAACAGCATGAGAAAAACAAAGAAGGAACAGGCCGATGATGAAAAAGAAATATAATTTTGCCTTCTTCGATGAAGGCAGCAAGCGGGAAATCCGCAGAGCCTCACTGAAGGCCATCTGTATACCCGGATATCAGGTGCCCTTTGCGTCCCGGGAGCTGCCGATTGCCAGAGGCTGGGGAACCGGCGGGCTTCAGCTGAGTCTTTCGCTGGTCGGTCCAAGGGATATTGTTAAGGTGATTGATCAGGGCAGTGATGAAAGCGTCAATGCCATCAGTATCAAAAATCTGATCAGGGCCACCACGGAAGTAGAGCTGACCACGCATACGGCTCTTGCCACCCTCATACAGTCGCGTCACCGTATACCGGAGGTACCTCTTAAAAAAGACCAGATTCTGATTTTACAGGTACCAACACCGGAACCGCTGCGGGAATACGAGCCAAGCGAGCGTGCAACCAGACGACTGCATGCCGAAAAGGAATATACCGGGGCCTGGCTGCTGCTTTTTGAACAGATTATGAAATATGGAAGAGTAACCATGGGTGCCGATCATCCGGTACTCGTAAACGACCGCTATGTGACAGCTCCCTCTCCCATCCCCCGCTTTGACAATCCGAAAATGATGAGAAGCGAGGCGCTGATTCTTCTGGGAGCCGGACGGGAAAAGAAAATCTATGCGATTCCACCCTATACGAAGGTCGTATCGCTGGACTTTTTTGATCATCCCTTCGAGACCGAAGATTTTCAGGGGAAATGCTGCCGGCTGTGCGGGGCATCTCATGTCTATCTGGATGAAATCATCGATGAAACAAATGGCAGTGTCAGCTATCAGTGCAATGATACCAGCCAGTGTCTGGAACGCCTGAATGCGAAAGGAAGGGAAGCATAATGGACTATAACGATGTACCGCTGATGCGTGTATCACATCTCAACAAACGCTTTGGTGAGGGCTGTCCCCATTGCCGCAGCCATTCAGTAAAGCTGCAGGGAAACTATTGCCCGAAATGCGGAACCGTATATGCCTGCCGGGATATCAGCTTTGATGTATATGACGGGGAGATTCTTGGCGTGGTGGGAGAAAGCGGCAGCGGCAAGTCCACCATGATGCAGTGCCTGTACTTTGACCAGGAGGTGACAGGGGGCAGCTGTACAATCCGTACCTATAAAAACGGAGCTGCCAACATCTTTGAGCTGACTGCCCAGCAGCAGCGCTATATCCGCAATCACGTACTTGGCATGGTATATCAAAATCCCTATCTCGGATTGAAAATGAATTTTTCCAGCATGGGAAACATCGCTGAAAAGCTGATCGCGGCAGGAAAGCGCAATGTGAAGGCTATGAGTGAACGCGGTGAGGAGCTGCTAAACGCTGTGAAAATTCCGGTGCACCGCATGAAGGAGGAGCCGAGGAAATTTTCCGGCGGCATGCAGCAGCGTGTTCAGATTGCCAAGGCTCTCAGCAACAATCCGCCGATTCTTCTGCTGGACGAGGTCACAACCGGACTGGATCTATCGGTGCAGGCAAATGTATTAGACCTGATTAAGAAAATACAGCGGGAGCTGGGGGTATCCATGCTTGTGGTATCGCATGATCTGGGGGTGATTCGCATGCTGGCGGATCGAACGATTGTTATGCTGGATGGGGAAATCATTGAACAGGGACTGACCGATCAGGTCATGGAGGATCCGCAGCACCCTTATACCCAGCAGCTTGTATATTCATTATTATAAGGAGAACATCATGATTGCAATCATAAATGGAAACATCGTACAGGAGCATGGTATATTAAAGGATCACGCTCTGCTGATTGAACAGGAGCGTATCTATGATATCGTTCCACAAGCAAAGCTTTCCTCTATGCGCATTGATGAGGTGTACAACGCCTATGGGGGATACATCACACCGGGCTTCATCGATATGCATTCGGATCATATCGAGGCCATGGCGGCACCGCGCCCCAGCAGCATCATGGATATGGAGCTGGCTGTATATGAATTCGAAAAGGAATGCTGTACCCATGGCATCACCACCATGTTTCACTCCGTTAGTATCTGGGAGGGAGTCGGAGCTTCCCCCATGCGACGTCCCGAGCTCGTCAGGCAGCTGGCGGATATCATAGAAAAAAGCCACACGCAGCTGCATCTGATTCATCACCGCTTTCACATGCGCTTTGAAATCGACAATCAGAAGCAGTTTCCACTGATGCTGGACTATCTGCGTCAAAAGCGTGTTCACCTCATTTCCTTCATGGATCATACACCGGGACAGGGGCAGTACCGTAATATCGAGGTATACAAAAGCTATGTCCGCAATGCCCGAAGCATGAGTGAGGAGGAGGTTGCGGAAGAGGTGGCGCGCCGCATGAACAGCGACAAGCTGACACTGGAGAATATGCAAACGGCAGCCAGACTGGCAAAGGCGCAGGGCATCTCGATCGCCTCACATGATGATGATACGATTGAAAAGCTGGATGTGGTGCAGAAGTTCGGGGCAACCATATCGGAATTTCCAATCACGCTGGAGGTAGCCAGGGAAGCAAAGAAACGCGGTATGTACACGGTTGTCGGCGCACCGAATATTCTGCTGGGCGGCAGTCATTCCGGCAATATGAATGCGGCGGACGCTATCGCACAGGATGCAGCGGATATCTTATGCAGTGATTATTATCCGGCAAGCCTTCTGCATGCGGTATTTCTGATGACTAAGAAGGGACAGCGTCTGGAAGAGATGGTGAATAAGGTGACCATACACCCTGCACGGGCTACCGGCATTGATCGGGACTACGGTTCCATTGAAAAAGGTAAAAAGGCCGACCTGCTGATTATCCGTATCCTGCCCAACGAGCTGCCGGCAATCACCGAGGTCTTTGTGGACGGTATGTGCATCGCACAGAACCATTACCGGGTATAGCCATGCTGAGCAGAGAAGTAACCATCGAACAGGATGTAGAGCTAAACCAGGTAAGCTTTTCTATATATAATAAGGTAGGCGCACACAGTGTCATTGAAAACAGTTCCTTTGGCAGGTATTCCTATTGCGAGCCGTATGCGATGATACAAAACACGATCATTCACAGCTTTGTGGATATCGCAAGAAATGTACGCATCGGAGCAACCCAGCATCCCCTGCAACGCCCTACGACTCATCATATCACCTACCGGCGCAGAATGTACGGTGTTCGGGATACGGATGATGAAGCCTTTTTCGAGCAGCGCAGAAGCAAGCTGACAGAAATCGGACATGATGTATGGATCGGGCATGGCGCCTTGATCGAGGCAGGCGTGAAGGTCGGTGATGGAGCCGTAATTGGCAGTGGTGCCATTGTGACACACGATGTTCCACCCTATGCAATCGTTGCAGGGGTCCCCGCAAAAATTCTTCGTTTTCGCTTTGACTGCGAGCAGATTGCCGCCCTTTTGGATATCGCCTGGTGGAACTGGGAGGATGTAGTATTCCGCAGTCGAATTGATGATTTTTCATTGGACATTGACATATTTATCCGTAAATACAGGAAAGGGTGAACCATATGCAGCAACAGGATTTACTGGTTATCGAGAATCTGGAAAAAAGCTTTACCATGCATGTCAGCAGGCGTGAAATTCATGCCTGCAGGGGAATCAGTCTGCATCTTGCGAAGGGGGAATTTATCGGAATCACAGGGAAGAGCGGCAGTGGGAAATCGACGATCTTAAAGGGGATTTACCGAACCAATCTGCCGCAGAAGGGAAGGATATTGTATGATAGTGAAAAATTCGGGATGCTAGACCTCTGTCAGGCAAGTGAGCGGCAGATGATTTATCTACGCAAACAGGAAATCGGCTATGTTTCCCAGTTTCTGCGCATTATGCCGCGAACGACTGCACGGCAGATTATTGAACAGGCGGTTTTGGAAATGGGGGCGGATGAAGATACCGCCCGTCGCAGGGCACAGCATATGCTGGAGCATTTCGAGCTGGAGCCGGCCCTCTGGGATATGTATCCCAATACCTTTTCCGGAGGAGAAAAGTTGCGGCTGAACATTGCGGCTGCCATGGTAAAGAAGCCGCGTTTACTGCTGCTGGATGAGCCGACCGCCAGTCTGGATCATACCAGCAAGCAGAAGGTCCGTGATCTGATTGAGCAGCTGAAGCTGGAGGGAACGACCATGCTCGGTATCTTTCATGATCTGGAATTCATGGAGGGGCTGTGTGATCGGGAGTACAATATGCAAAAGGGAATGATGGCATGAACCGTATTGATCTTCACATACACAGCGTTTGCAGTGACTCTTCACTGACGGTGGCACAGATTCTCAGCCTTGCTAAAGAAAGCCGGATGCAGATGATATCCATAACGGATCATGATACCTTTGCGGCATACCGTCACATCCCGTACGATCTGCTGCCCTGTACGCTCATCAAGGGGATCGAGATCAGTGCCTTTGATGAGGTTGCACAACGGCAGGTGCATATTCTCGGCTATGGCTTCGGAGAAGACACCTCGCATGTGGATGCCCTGTGTGAAGCGACTCTGCGTCAGAGAAGAGCGATTTCCCTATGGCAGGTGCAGCAGCTGATTGATCACGGCTATCAGATTAGCCTGAAGGAAGTGGAATGCATTGCACAGCAATCCACAGCTATCTACAAGCAGCACATCATGGACATCATGATACGACACGGCTACAGTGATACCATATATTCCGATGTCTATCGAAAACTGTTCAAAAACAACGGAATCTGTGTATGTCCTGCCTCCTTTGTTTCAGTAGAAGCGGCGATACGGGCCATTCATAAGGATCAGGGAATCGCCGTGCTTGCACATCCCTATATCTCACGCGTCACAGGATCGATCCCCGAATATGTCCGGATCGGACTGGATGGTATTGAAACCTGGCACAGCTCACACGGACAAAAGCAGGTGGATGACTTGCATGCCATCGCAAAAAGGTATAAGCTGATAGAAACAGGGGGCAGCGATACCCATGGACGCTATGGCGAGGAACCGGTGCTTGGGCAGGTGAACCCCTTTATGAAGAATGAGGATGTGAGTGTATGCAGCAGGATGTAATAGAATTTGCGATAGAGCTGGTAAGAGATTGCGGGGCACAGCTGCGCCGCGTATCCGAAGTGACACCGGAATATAAAACGGATTTTCAGGATCTGGTAACGGAATACGACCGCAGCATAGAGGAACAGATTCGCAATGCTCTCAATGTAAAATTTCCGACACACAGCTTTCTGGGAGAGGAAAGTGTCAGGGAACGCGGAGATCATCTATGGATTTTGGATCCGATCGATGGAACAACGAATTTTGTAAGCCGGCACCGGGATTTCGCAATATCGCTGGCCTATTATCATAAGCAGCAGCCCGTCTTCGGCATCGTATATGATGTCATGCGGGATGAGCTGTTCCTTGGAGTTCATGGCAAAGGAGCATGGAAAAACGGGGAGAGGATGGCACAGCTGCGCAAAAAAGAAGCGAGGGAATGTATTCTGGATGCCGGCCTGCACGTTCTGGGTTATATAAAAAGAACCTATGGCAGTGATCCGTTAACCATGCAGGATGAATTCCGTGCCCATCGCTATCTGGGCTGTGCATCCCTGAGTATCGTACAGATTGCACAGGGATTGAGTGATCTGTATCTGTCTGCCCATGTGAAATGCTGGGACTATGCGGCTGCGGCAATCATACTGGAGGAGGTGCAGGGAGCCTACAGCATTCAGAATACCTTCTTTACAACCACAGGCACATTTGCTATGTTCGCAAACCGAAGATCACTGATCACCATGGTGGAAAAGGAATATTTGTAATATGTATTAGAAAAAGGCCGGTGATATTGATTCAGCATAGAATAAGAAAAATCTGTATCAGATAATTGATCAGAATCAAGTTTTGCGGATTCTCTTTCTTATAAATGCTATTTTTCATGTAACATTCAAGTTTATAGTAAGCAGGCTGTTTTTTTCCTGCTTTTATTTTACGAAAGCACACGATAGAGAAAAAGCGTGATTTATGATATAGCCAAGGAATTGTTATGCAGGCATACCTTGAATCAGCCGGTGAACTATACGATAAGCGTTTGGTTTGAACGCCAGCCTTTAAACCTTTCTCAGCAAAGTCGAAAATAGCTGATTGCTTCAGCGTATATAAAAAACAAGAAGTGAACGATACTTCCTGTTTTCTTATGATTGTATCAGATATAGCGTTGAATACCATAGATGATTTCAATATCAAATGGATACATAGAGCGTATTATCTTAAATTACTTTGTTTTATAGAAAACGGTATATAAAAATGTGGATTTCTGCCCGATAGCGGGTAAATTAAAAAAAGAGAATTCAACATGACTGTAGTTCAATAGGAATTGAATCCTCTCTTTTAAACACTTTAAGGTAAGAATGAACCAAATGCGAATACTCGTATTTTCATATATAGAAGGCTGTCAGCTGTCATGCTCAGTCTTATAAGCTTTTTTATATCTTCTTTCCAGTTCTTCATGTAATTCCTGCTGCGAATAATCCACATAGAGCATGATCCTTTTCTCCACCTGCTTCTGATAATCCGTTGGCTTGCTTTTAAATTTATCCACGATATATTCTATTTTATTCCAGGTGTGAGGATACGTGCTGCGCATATAGCGAAAGCATTCCGGCTGTGTCTGATAGAGCTTTGCGGCATTCCAGCAGATAACACTCTGACTTACTTCATCATCAATTTCCAATTCTTCAAGAGGGTACAAACCAATCTCCTTCAACGGTTTTGGCACCTGCTCATCCTGCTGATAAAAGTAGGATTCCCAGCTGGTATAGCCGCGCTTTACGGCGATCTCATATGGCGTGTCTTTTAAATAGTTATTTTTGTCTGTCAGCCTGACAAGCTCATAAAAGTGCGGTGCCAGCCATTCACAGCGCCTTGTGGACATATAACCCGACAAAATGACGATATTGCATGCCAGTAATTCCTTTGTATCCTCAAAAATCATAACAGAGGAAAGCTGTGACAAATAGGGCGCAAAGTGTGCAGAAAAGGAATCTTCATCCTGTAACAGTACATCAAGCTCCAGAAGAAGGGTTGTAAACTCCATATTTTGAATAACAGCTATAAGGTCATCTCCTACAGTGGAGGAATAAAAGGGCAGTATAAGATTCCGTGCCGTCTTGTATTTATGTACTTCTTTTAAGGAAGATGCATACGATAAGACGATTTCATCCTTTCTGGTATCCGTTGGATAAACGGTTTTAAAAACCCTTACTGCTTCTTTGTACTTTTCACTGGAATGACAGGCGATGGCATAGTATCTCATCATCAGAGGGTGCGCCTTATTCTTTTTGATATATGGCTTCCATAATGAAATGGCCTTCTGCATATCCCCTAGGTATAGGAAAAGGATACCCTTTAAAATGACAGCGGGCTCATTGCTTGAAGAAAACTCATTCAGTTTATGAATAGCCTTCATATAGTTTTCTGCTTCTATGAATTCCTTAACGGAATCCAGCCTGCGTTCATCTTTTGTGTGAAACAGACTGTAAATCTCATTCAAATCTATACGGTTAAAATCGTATGTATCCTGTGGCATAATATGCTCCTATATTTCGACATTAAAATTATACATTCTTTTTAATTATAAGGGAATAAAGGGAGATGATTTTCCAATAAAAATTGTAAATAATTTACAAAAATGCAACAGATGTACCCTGCTTGATTCCTGTTGTTCATAATGAAGCAGGCAGTTAGATTACACAAAAAAGAAAAGAATGGCAGAAAGGGATACATATTCTGTTTGATTTTGTTATAATAATGAAAAACCTGACGCTTGTATCGGGATCAGCACGGTAAGAAAAGGCTTGGGTAAGGGAAATAAGTCTGTGGCTTATAGGATATGTAATCGTTATTACATAGGAAACACATTCAGGCGACTTTTAAAAGCGTAAGGAGAGTTCGGTATGATCATTAGAAAAGCGGTTAAACAGGATCTGCCTCAGCTGCAGGTTATGTATGAAGCTATTATTGCACATATGTATGCACAGCAAATCTGTATATGGGATGCGGTGTATCCCTGCATTTGTTTTCCGGAGGATATTAAACAGGAGCGTATGTATGTCCTGCAGAAGGATGCCCGGATACTGGCTGCGTTTGCATTATGCGAGCATAATAAGGGGGAACAGCACGTCGACTGGCATCTATCAGGACAGAAAGCCCTGTATCTTGACCGCCTTGGTGTGCATGTGGATGCGATGGGAAAGGGTGTTGGCAGAGCAGCGATACGGGAAGCAATGCGTTGTGCAAAGGAACGGCAGGCAGATGTTTTACGGCTGTTTGCGGTGGACAGCAATACACCGGCCATCCGGCTGTATGAGAAAAACGGGTTTATTCAGGCGAAGGGCATCTATCATGAGGTTATTGATGATACTTTGACACTGCATGAATTGGGCTTTGAAAAAGTCATAACAGAAAAAGAACTGCTGGGATAACGTGATTTGAAACCAGCAGCTTAAGAAAGGAGGAAATGTATGAGCGAGCTTTTGCGATTTAAAACACGGGAAGCATTCAGAGAATGGCTGAGCGAAAACTGCCGGCGCAGGGAAGGGGTGTGGCTGGAATTTGGCAAAACAAAGGAGGTGGAAACACTGTCCGCAAACGATGCTTTACTGGAGGCACTTTGCTTTGGCTGGATTGACGGCGTGATGAAGAAGATGGATGATACATCCTACAAGAAGTATTTTGCGCCGCGAAGAGCTGGCAGCAAATGGTCACAGAAAAACAAGGCGCTGGTTCAGGAGCTGGAAGCATGCGGTGCCATGACGGAATACGGACGCAGGAAAATAGAAGAGGCGAAAAAGAACGGACAGTGGGACAACGCCGCTTCTCCTTCTGCAATCAGCGAGGAACAGATTGCGGCAGTTGCTGCCTTGTTAAAGGAAAATGCACAGGCTTATACTAATTTTCAGAAGATGCCGGCATCGGTGAAAAAGACATATACACGTGCTTATCTTGATGCAAAGACAGAAGCGGGCCGCAGCCGGCGTCTTGCATGGATGATGGATCGGCTGGAAAAAAACTTAAAGCCAATGTGAGCTTGGAGAAAGCAAAGAAGGAGATTTTATGGAGCTGAAAAAACTGGACGGAAGCTTTTCCGTATGCAAGGTGGTGGATTATTCCATGGTGAATTTGAACAGCACCTATTGCTTTATAGGAAAAACAGATGAGGAAAATTCACTTGTCTGTTTACAGGAGGAGGTACCGGAAAATACCATCGAGCGTGAAGATCACTGGAAGGCATTTCGCATACAGGGAATTCTGGATTTCTCCCTGATCGGCATTCTGTCCGAGATTTCAACGCTGCTTGCGAAAAACAGCATCGGCATCTTTGCCATATCTACGTACAACACCGATTATATCCTGATGAAGGAGGAGCAGTTTGAGAATGCAGTGAGGATACTTGCAGAAGCAGGCTATCGTATCCTGTGATGAAATCATACCGTAGGAAAGAAAACGCCGCAAAGATTTCGATCAGATTTAGGATAAAGCGATCGTAAAAAAGCCTTGCCGAATCTAACGACAGGGTTTTTTTATAAGAATCACAGCAAAATTCAGAAATGCAACGCAGCGTTGCGCAAGTGCATGCGAAAAGCTATGGAAGATAACATGGAGATTTGGTATGATGTACCTGTGTTTGAGTGAGGAGGCAGATTTATGAATTTAGGAGAAAAGCTGTTGAAGCTGCGAAAGGAAAAGGGACTCTCACAGGAGGCGCTGGCAGAGCAGATCAAAACGACCAGGCAGGCAATCAGCAAATGCACCGAAGGCGCGCAGAGCGGGAGAATAATTAGGGCTATCCGGAAACGGAAAAGCTGTTGCAGCTGTCAAATATATTCGGAATGTCCGTGGATTATCTGTTAAAGGATGATACGTGTAAAGAGGGTACTGAGGAGAAGGGGTATTATGTAAGCAAAGAGATGGCGCAGGGGTTTCTGATGAAGGAAAGCAGGATAAGCAGAAGCGTAGCAGTGGGATTTATGTTCTGGGCACTGGCCGGCATTCCATTCTGTATGTTTCCGAATCATTCCTCATGGCATCTGCTTGGTATGGGGGTGTTTATTTAAAAAGCAGGCAGAATACGCCCACCTCAGTGGTCGATGAACAGGTGGGGGATGAATGCAGCCATATTACTTTTCATCCTTGTTTTCTTTCTATTTTTCACGAAATTTTCCTTAAGTTTCTCTCACGTCCGTGGAATAATGATGTCAACAAAAGGAGGGTTTCCAATATGAAATCATATCGTACATATTCTAGTATCCTATCTGCTAATCACCCGCAAAACCCCCGGCTTTTCTGCTCTTACGCATCGTGCTAAAAATCTGTACAACGTT
>OBWZ01000076.1_pt1 | contig 94834 bp, 70 predicted proteins | sample 1476561 | NCBI WGS metagenome assembly OBWZ01 (sample SAMEA2580138, study PRJEB22360) | human gut metagenome | biome: human gut; feature: human-associated habitat; material: faeces | place: Denmark | collected 2008/2010 | reverse complement strand
GCAAGCTTCAGCGTTTACTTTTTTCCGGTTCAGTGAAGGTTCTCTTCGTTGAGCCAAGATTCACTATACACGGCCTTGCGACCAAGGCAAGTGGCGTGTCTGAAATGTAGGTAACATTTGAGCACTCCGCCATATTGTGTTGAGTGCTTCTCCCGTATGGAACGAAAATAAGAGCAACCAGGGTGCCTCGGGCAAGACGATGCTCCTCTATGCAGCGGAGGAATCTTTCTGGGCTCGTACGATGAACGTGATCTCGCCACTACCCGGCGCATGCAACGTGGTACCGAACGCAATCGTGGAGCCGAATGCATCGATTACGGTGGAGTCCATCTCCAAAACCTGGGTACCATCGGGCACTCCGAAATACCATGCCATCCGCGTATCTAACGCATGCACGCGCACGGCGGCATCGTTCTCTACCAAACGCACCGCGTAATTATGTTCCAGAAAGTCATATAGCGACTGATGGCTGAAATCCTGATCGACTACCTTCGGGAACCGCGCCGCCGACAAGAACGTGATCACATGCTGCTTGAGCTTATCATCCACGTATCGCAGCCTCTCCAGTCGAACCAAGTCGGCATCATCCGGCAATCCCAGACGTTGCGCGGCCTTTGCGTTACGCACCACGGCATTGTCAAGCACCTTGGTGTCCACCGTATTGCCAAGATCGGCCTGTTGACGAAAAAAACCTCGAATATGGTCGCTAATCACCTCATGCTGGGACTCACCTTGCTTGGCAGTGCGGAATGTACCTCTACCCTGCTCTCGAACCAACAGGCCATCTTGAATCAAATCATCCACTGCATGACGCAGCGTGATACGACTTACCCCATACTGGTCACAGAGCTCCGGCTCGGGCGGCAATTGTTCGCCTGAATACATCGCCTGCGCACGCTGGCGAAGATTGTCCCTAACCGCAATATACTTCGGTACACCTTCCGCCATGGTTGTCCTCCTTGCCTTCCTTTACGACTGTACTGTGCCACGGATACACAAACCGCCGGGATTGGCAACCCATTCCCGGCGGTTCGCAGGCCGCCCTCCATATATCTGCAGAGCGGCCATGCACCGATTATTTCGCTTCTACGGCAGCCTTCTTCTTCTCACGCGCACTCATCGCAAACGATGCGGCATAGAACACCACGACCGAAGCGATAATACCAATAATGAGACCAATCTGACCACCCTTGCCGAATTGGCCAAGCAGAATACCAGCAACACCATAATCCGCATCAGAATATGTGGCATTCGCCATGCCGGTGTCGCCAAGCACAGGCAGCAGGAATAGCGGCAGGAATGTAATCGCCAAACCATTGACGAAGGAGCCAATCACCGCACCACGTACGCCGCCCTGTCCGTTACCGATTACACCAGTGGCGCCGCCGGTCATGAAGTGAGCCACAATACCCGGGATAATGATGGTGGAACCGGCCAGAGCCATGATTCCCATACCGACCACACCACCAACGAAGCTGGAGATGAAGCCGATAAGCACAGCATTGGGGGCGAAGGTGAAGATCATCGGCACGTCAAGGGCCGGCTTCGAGTTCTTCACGAGCTTCTCGGAAATACCCTTGAACGCAGGTACGATCTCACCGAGTACCACGCGCACACCAGCGAGAATGACAAACACGCCAGCAGAGAATGTGGCAGCCTGCAGGATGGAGAACACGATGAAGTTCTGCCCATCGCTCAGCTCAGATTCAATGTAGGAGCTACCCGCGAACAGCGCGACGACAACATAAATAATGGCCATCGACAGAGCGATGATGACGGTGGTGTCGCGAAGGAAACCAAGGCCTGCAGGGAACTTGATGTCCTCAGTGGACTTGGACGGGTGCTTCTTAGAACGGGTCAGACGAGCCACGAGACCGCCGAGCGCAATGCCCGCACCACCGGTGTGACCAAGGGCGACATCATTGGTACCGGCGGCATCCTTCATGAACGGCTGTACAAGCGCGGGAGAGATGGTGACAATCAAACCTTGTGCGATGGAGCCCCACAGAATCACACCCCAAGTCGACATACCGGCAACCTCGAGAATCACGGCGACCATCGTAGCCATGTAGAACGCCACATGACCGGACAGGTAGATGTACTTGAAACGCGAGGTCATAGACAGCAGGATGTTGACAATCATGCCGAAGAAGAAGATAAGGGCGGCTTCAGACCCATACTTCACCAAGACCGTGCCGACAATGGCTTCGTTGTTCGGCACCACACCCTGCACATTGAATGCATGCTGGAACATGCTGCCAAAGGGATCAAGTGCGCCGGAAACGACGGAAGCGCCTGCTGCCAACACCAGGAATCCCACCATGGTTCGGATGGTGCCCTTCATAATGTCGGTAGCCTTCTTGCGCTGCACGGCAAGACCCACCAACGAAATCAAAGCCACAATAATGGATGGCTGCCGGAAAATATCAAGTAGCACCGATAACACGCCGTTCATGCTCTCTCCTTTAATCTTTATGTTTGTCTGTATTGTTGTTTTCCGGATTTGGCGCCGGGTCGGGGCAACAATGTCTCTTCCCACCACCGAAAAGGGTTATTTATTGGGAACCTCGACACCGTGTCGCTTCAGCGCAGCAGCTACCTGTGCGGTGATGTTGTCCATGTCAATAAGGCTGTCCAGAACGACCACGTCATCCATCAGACCTTCTGCAGCTTCAGCGATGTCGCGCCCGACGAACAACACATCAGCAGAGGTAGGAGTAACGGAGGCGATATCCATATGATCGGTTTCCACACCGGTCACACCAAGATTGCTCAGCGCTTTCTCGATGTTGAGTTGGGTCATAAAGCTAGATCCAAGGCCAGTGCTGCATGCGGTGATGATTTTCATTGAAGTACCTTTCGTATGAGTTGTTTGATGAGATGGAAGTGCAGTCTGTCAGGCCAGCGCAGCGGCCAATTCATCGACGTTGGAGGACGCGTTCAAAGCAGCTAGTTTGCCTGAATCGGTCAACAAAAGAGCCAGCGATTGCATAAGATCGATATGCGCGTTTGAGTCTTTCGCGGCCAAGCAAAACATGGTGTTGATGGGATGGTCCTCATCATCGGCCAGCAGGAACGGCTTACCCACTCGCAGCACAGAGAGCGATGTGGAGACCACTCCACTTTCAGGCCTCGCATGTGCAAGGGCAACACCTCCCCCGAGATCTATATATGTTCCTCCTGGACTGGCAATCGATGTCTTAATGGCATCGACATAGCCCCGCTCGATGGTGCCGGCGTCGAGCAAGGGACGCGTCACCAAGTCGACTGCTTCGCGCCAATCCGATACCTGATCGACATACAGCATGCCGTTCGGTTGAAAATACGACATAAGCACGATGCCTCCTTGCAATGCATTAAACCACTGCGGCCAGCTACGGCCATCAGACGAATTTAATGTTGAGGTTCATTCCGCTTCACCAAATTCGTATTATCATCATATCATCATAACGTATTATCGTCATATCGGCGTGTCGCTATGGCGAACCGCAATCCGTATGCTCCTTTTATCAGCCAGAATCAGATTCGAATTCAGTCTCAACAAGACTGTTAACCACCGACCAATGAAGCATCGAGGCCGGCTCAATCGGCAAATGCAACAGTAAGAACCTAGATTGCCCTGAAAGTCACGCCGTTGCGGGCGGCCTTGCGTTCGGCTTTGCGCTCCTCGGCATTTTCGATGCGTTGGATGCGCAGCTGGCGCCAATCCTCGCGCATATCGCGGAAGCATTCGGCCAGTGTCACGTCGTCGTTATCAGCGGCGGCATTAGCCGAGTCCGCATCGGCCTCGATACCTGCGAACTTGGTGACTCCCAGTTTCAATAGACCCAGTAATTCGCTCAGGGCTTCCGGCATGGGCTCTTCGCCCTCATCGGCAGACTTGGTCAGCCCTTCGATACGCCGGCGAAGCGCATCCGCATCTTCAGGATCAATCTTGAGACCGGCAATCAACGACTGACGCATGGTCTCGTAATCGAGGTTGGCAAAGAAGTTCAGCTGCTGCAGAGTCATGAATCCCTTGAGTTCAGGGAATCGATGAACAACATATCCTTCGCGGTCATCGGCGGCGCGCGTCCAATCGCGGGTGAGCTGCGGATCCAAGGTGGCGGTAATCGACCCTTCGCGCAGACGATAGTGATATAGCACCTTAGGAATGCGCACCACGCGCGTGGCTTCGCCGATCACATTGCAGATGCGGGAGAGATCCTCGATCTTACGGCCCACGGGGAAGGAGAAACCATGCCCCTGATATGTGGATGCGGGTGCCAGAAAGGCCCAGAAATAGCCATCAATCTCGGCTTTGACCTGCTTCTTGATGGCTTCGACTGGAGTCAGCACCTGCACTTCATCGAAATCATTGTGACGATAGCTGGAGAGCAGTGGCTTGTCGTTCTCGGAGATGGTGTCGAACTGGAACATTACCAGATCGGCATCGTATTCACGCATGGCATTCAGGCAGTCTTCCACCAGCGTGGGCGCCACAGTGTCATCCGAATCCGCAAAGTAGATGTATGAGCCGGTCGCCTGGGCAATGCCGGCATTGCGTGCGTCAGACAGTCCGCCGTTGGGCTTGTGAATCACCCGCACGCGCGGGTCGCGGGTGGCCCAAGCGTCGCACATGGCCGGGCAGTCGTCAGGCGAGCCATCATCCACCAGCAGAATCTCGAGGTTGCGATAGGTCTGCGCAACCACAGACTTCACGCATTCATCAAGGAATTTCTCGACCTTATATACCGGGATGATGATGCTGACCAACGGCTCATGTTCCATATCTCCAGCGTAACGCCGTCGTGCGAACGCGGCGGCGCTGCGGGTTCGCGGACCGCGAAACCCTTAGAAATCCCAGTCGTCGTCGTCGGTTTCCTCGGCCTTGCCCATCACGTAGGAGGAGCCGGAGCCGGAGAAGAAGTCGTGGTTTTCGTCGGCGTTGGGGCTCAGCGCGGCCAGAATCGCAGGGTTCACGTCGCAGATCTCAGCTGGGAACAGCGCCGGGTAGCCAAGGTTCATCAGAGCCTTGTTGCCGTTGTAACGCAGGAACTTCTCGACGTCCTCGGTCAAGCCCACACGGTCGTAGAGGGACTGGGTATACTCCACTTCGTTGTCGTACAGCTCGTTGAGCAGGTCGTAGGTATAGTCCTGCATATCCATGCGCTCGGCGTCGGTGAGCTGGGCGATGCCCTTCTGGTACTTGTAGCCAATGTAGTAGCCATGCACGGCCTCGTCACGGATGATGAGGCGAATCACATCGGCGGTGTTGGTCAGCTTGGCGTGCGCGGAGAAGTACATCGGCAGGTAAAAGCCGGAGTAGAAGAGGAACGATTCGAGCAGGGTGGAGGCCACCTTGCGCTTGTACGGGTTGTCGCCCTCGTAGTAGTCGAGCACAATCTCCGCCTTCTTCTGCAGGAACTCGTTGTTCTCGCTCCAGTCGAAGGCCGCGTCGATCTGTTCGGTGGAGCACAGGGTGGAAAAGATGGACGAGTAGCTCTTGGCATGCACGGATTCCATGAAGGCGATGTTGGTGTACACGGCTTCCTCGTGCGGGGTGAGCGCGTCCGGAATCAGGGAGACGGCGCCGACCGTGCCCTGGATGGTGTCCAGCAGGGTCAGGCCGGTGAACACGTGCATGGTGAGCGTGTGCTCATCTTCGGTCATCTTCTGCCAGCTGGGGATGTCGTTGGAGACGGGGACCTTTTCGGGCAGCCAGAAATTGCCGGTCAGGCGATCCCAGACCTCGAGGTCCTTCTCGTCTTCAAGACGGTTCCAGTTGATTGCGGAGACACGATCGATGAGTTTCAGGGGTTTACGCGGAATAGAGATAGGTGCCATGAGTAGTGTTCCTTTTACTCGTTGTCGTTATCGTCGTTGGACTTGTTTTCGAACTCCTCCGGCGCGGTCAGCCGGAGCAGTGCCTTATAAATCATTGGTGACATTGTGGTTCCTTAGAGTGGTTGGGCTCCCATCAGTCCGCTTCGCGGCCAGCTCCCCTCAGGGAGGGGAGCCAAGAAAGGGAGCCCGATATATGAATGGACATCTCTGGTTGTTCGATGCGTGCGGCCTCTAGGCGCACCGAGGGAAGGCGTACGAAGGTACGTCGACCGAGGAGCAACGACGAGGACGCTCCATCGAACAATCAGAGCATGCAGGAGACGCAGCCTTGGACTTCAGTTCCTTCCAGGGCTTGCTGACGGATACGGATGTAGTAGAGGGTTTTGATGCCCTTGCGCCAGGCGTAGATCTGCGCCTTGTTGAGGTCGCGGGTGGTGGCGGTGTCCGGGAAGAACAAGGTCAGCGACAGTCCCTGATCCACGTGCTGAGTGGCCTCAGCGTACGTGTCGACGATGGCCTTCCAGCCGATTTCGTAGGCGTCCTCGTAGTACTCAAGGTTGTCGTTGGTCATGTAGGCCGCCGGGTAATAGACGCGCCCGATCTTGCCTTCCTTGCGAATCTCGATCTTCGAGGCAATTGGGTGAATCGAGCTCGTGGAGTGGTTGATGTAGGAGATCGAACCGGTGGGCGGCACGGCCTGCAGGTTCTGGTTGTAGATGCCGTCCTTCAAGATCGCGTCGCGCAACGTCTCCCAATCGGACACGGTCGGAATCTCGATGCCGTACTTGGCGAACAGCTCACGAACCTTGGCGGTACGCGGTTCAAGCGAGCGGCGACCATCGGTGTACTTGTCAAAGTAATTGCCTTGGCCAGCCGGCTTGGCGTAGTCGGACGTAGCGAAGCTCTTGAACGGATGGCCGTGTTCCACGGCGAGCGCGTGCGAGGCACGGTAGGCATGGTAGGCCACGGTCATGAAGTACATGTCGGTGAAGTCGAGGCCTTCTTCGGAGCCGTAGTGAATGCCTTCGCGGGCCAGGAAGCCGTGCAGGTTCATCTGGCCGAGGCCGATGGCGTGACCCTCCTCGTTGGCGCGGCGGATCGAGGGCACCGCGTCGATACTCGTGTGCTCGGCCACCGAGGTGAGCGCACGGATCGCGGTTTCCACGGTGTACGCCAGTCCGCCATCAATCGCCTTGGCAATGTTCAGCGAACCCAAGTTGCAGGAGATATCGCGGCCCACGTGCGCATAGGTGAGGTCTTCGTTGTATGCGCTCGGTTCCTGCACCTGCAGGATTTCGGAGCACAGGTTAGACATGGTCACGCGGCCTTCGATCGGGTTGGCGCGGTTGACCGTGTCCTCAAACACGATGTATGGGTAGCCGGACTCGAACTGCAGCTCGGCGATGGTGGTGAAGAACTTGCGGGCGTCGATGTAGGTCTTCTTGATGCGATCGTCGGCCACCATCTCGTCGTAGTGCTCGCTGACGGAGATGTCGGCGAACGGCTTGCCATATACGCGCTCCACATCGTAGGGGCTGAACAGCGCCATCTGCGCCTTCTGCTTGGCCAGCTCGAAGGTGATGTCCGGAATCACCACGCCGAGTGCCAGCGACTTGATGCGGATTTTCTCGTCCGCGTTCTCTCGCTTGGTGTCCAGGAAACGCAGGATATCCGGGTGGTGGGCGTTAAGATACACTGCGCCGGCACCTTGACGTGCGCCCAACTGATTGGCGTAGGAGAAGGAGTCCTCCAGCAGCTTCATCACCGGAATCACGCCGCTGGACTGGTTTTCGATGTGCTTAATCGGGGCGCCGAGCTCACGCAGGTTGCTCAGCAGCAGGGCGACGCCGCCGCCGCGCTTGGAAAGCTGGAGGGCCGCGTTGATGCCGCGCGAAATCGACTCCATGTTGTCTTCGATGCGCACCAGGAAGCAGCTGACCGGCTCACCTCGCTGGGCCTTGCCGAGGTTCAGGAAGGTCGGGGTGGCAGGCTGGAAACGGCCGGCAAGCATTTCGTCGGCGTATTCGATGGCCTGCTGCTCGTTGCCGGCGGCGAGCTCCAATGCCACGGCGGTGCAACGCTGCGGGAAGTCCTCAAGATAGAGGCGACCATCGAACGTCTTGAGCGCGTAGGACGTGTAGAACTTGAACGCACCAAGGAAAGTGCCGAACTCAAAGCCGGCGGATTCCACGTGCTCGTAGATGCGGTCGAGGAATTCAGCGGAGTACTGGTTGAAGACCGCAGGGTTGTAGTACTGGTTGCTGATCAGGTATTCGAGACGCTCGGCGGTGGAGTCGAACCGCTTGATATTGGCGGCCACATGGCCGGTCACGTATTCACGCTCGGCGGCCTTGTCCTTATCGAACTGGATCTTGCCGTCGGCATCATAGAGATTGAGCATCGCGTTGAGCGCGTGGTAGTCGTGTGCCGGATCGTACTGTTCTGCCGAGGTGTCGGTGGTGTTGTCGAGCGACAGTTCGGTGTTGGTGAGGTCGGTCATTGGAGTCCTTATTGCTGTTGAGCGAAGAAGCGGACGAGGCCGTTGCGGACGGCAGCGGTGTCTTCTGGTGTGCCCATGAGTTCGTAACGGTACAGGTAGGGGACGTGGCATCTGGCGGCGATGATGTCGCCGGCGGCACAGTAGGCCTCGCCGAAGTTGGTGTTGCCTGAGGCGATGACGCCGCGAATCCATGCGCGGTTGTCGGGGTCATTCAGGAAACGCTTGACCTGAATCGGCACTGCTTTCTTGATTACGCCACCGCCGTATGTGGGCACCATGATGACGTATGGCTCGCGGATGTTGAGAGCCGGATCAGCTGCTCGCAGTGGAATGCGGTAGACGTTGATGCCCTCGTCCTGTAATCGGCAGCTGGCTACAAATCGCGCGGTGTTCTCGGAGGCCGACGAAAAGTAGACCAGTGCTCCGATCACATTGCTGGTAGCGGCGAATTCAGGCTGGCTGGCACCAGGAACACTTTCCGCGGCGATGCCGGATTCGGTCTGGCTCACGCGGAAACCATGGCCGAAGCATTGGTCTCAGCGCTTACCTGCTGGGCAACCTCACGAATCAAATCGGGGCGGTAGCCGGTCCATGAGTTGTTCGGCGTGATCACCACTGGAGCCTGCTGGAAGCCTGCGGCCTGCAGCTGCTCGAGAGTGCCGGGGTTCTCCGTCAGGTCCACGGTCTCGAACGGCACACCAAGCTTGGTGAGCTGGCGCTTGGTGGCGTTGCATTGCGGGCAATGCGGCTTGGTGAACACGGTGACAGTCATGGCGACTCCCCTCCATCTATCTCTGTTGAACAGTGAAACGATGGCCATATTACATCTGTGTAGCTTGAAATCAATGCACTATATGTAGTGGCGTGTATCACACAACAAACCTAGATATAGTGGTTTCTGTTGATATTCCGCCATTCTTGAGAAACTCTGAAAATCGGCGTGCAGCGACTCACCAAGTTATATGTGGCATTGTTCACATTTGCGCTTTGATCGTCATATTTAAGTTTCGAGGGGCTGATTTGAACCTTTCCGGAGGTCTATCTCCGTTTCAAGGGGCCGGTCATCCGCCGAAACACAAGTACAAACGCCTTCTTGCCACCGTCATTTCGCCATTCTTGGACCTCTTCTACTTGGGCACCAGCCCCTCGAAACGGAGATAGAACTTCCCAAGAAGCAAAATCAGCCCCTCGAAACGGAGAATGAACGCTGACGCTCCCATATGACGGCAAAAGGCCTGACCGGATGTCCAAACGAGCATACGGCCAGGCCTTAAGGAAAGGAGATGAGGAAATTCAGTTATCAGAATTGATGTGGCACGAATTACTCCGCCTCGGCCTTAGCTTCGCCTTCAGGGAAGATTATCTTGAACACGAAGAAGAAGATAATCATCGAGACTCCACCCGTGATAAAGGTGACCAGCAGGTTGTACACGGCCAACGGCACATACGCCTGCGCAATCGGCATCCATAAATTATTGAAGCCATTGCAAATCAGCGAGATAGCCGCCCAAGCAATGAAGTACCACATTGCCTGATACACCGGATTGCCATGGCTCTTGAAGGTGATATTGCGCTGCAGCGGGAAGTTAATGCACTGGGCGATGAACGAGCCCACCTCATAGCTAATGAAGTAGCCCAGGCCACCGCCAATGACCACAGCACCGGCGGCGTCACGCACCACGTTGTAACCGAGCAGGCTCCACGTAAAGTCCACACCGAACAGGCTCATGTTGACTTGTGGCCACATGAATTCCGTACCGGCCAGATCCTTACCCAGTAGATATGGCATGAACGTGAAAATCAGGTACTGCACGATGGTGACACCCATGCTGAACACGAAGAAGTAGAAGATCTGATAGACCCACTTTGCCAGCACAGGGTGCTTGCTCTGAAAATCACCCCACGTGTGCATCCACCATGCGACGATGCCGTTCGTGCTCACCTTGGCGGCGGGCTGCTTTGCGTTCTCAGTCATTGTTCAGCTCCTTTGCGGTGCGCTTGTTGGCGGATTGGTTGCGGAAGTAGCCCGCGATGATACTGCCGAGGCCGTGGAAAGTGTGGCCGTTGGCGATTTTGACGATGGCGTCGACCATAGCCGAATCGACCATGCCCTGGGTCATTTTGCTCATGGCCCTAGGGGGCATGTTGAGGATGAACAGCATGTTGAGGTCTGGCGCGCCGGTCTTCTGGCGGGTCTTGGCCTCACGGTTGGCCAGTGTTTTGGCGATGGTTCGGGCCGTGAAGCCCTTGGAATCGACCCAGCTGGAGATCGGATCGTTTACGCCGAAGGTCGTGGGCTTGCCGGGGGCGATGACCTCGTGGCCGAACAGCACGGCCATTTCGGCGTCGGTCACGTGCTTGACGTCGCCGGTGAGGTAGTGGCCGAGCGCCGGGTTGGCGGGGGTGGCGTCCACATCGCCGGCGACTGCAAATTCGCAGGTCAGCGGCAGGTTTTCGGCGTTGGTGCCGACCGCCAGCGTCCATACACCGGATTCGGTGCGCCATGCGTTAGCAGCCGTGTCGAAGTGACGGAAGGTGTAGCGATCAAATTCGATGCGCACGGTCTTGGATTCGCGCGCGTCAAGCTGAACCTTGGCAAAGCCCTTGAGCTCGCGGGCCGGGCGTAGCACGCCTTCGGAGGGGCCAGACACATACAGCTGGGCGACGGTGGCGCCGGACACGTCAGAATCGTTGGTCACTGTGAACTGGACGCCGGTTTCGTCGGCGGTCAGGTCGCTGTAGGTGAAAGTGGCGTAGCTCAGGCCGTAGCCGAATGGGAAGCGGACCGGCACGTTGGTGGTTTCGTAGTAGCGGTAGCCAACGAACGGGCCCTCGCGGTAGATGGCGTCGCGGCCGATGGCCGGGTACCAGCTAGCGGACGGACAGTCGGCGTAACTGATCGGCCAGGTTTCGGCCAGGCGACCGGATGGGTTGATTTGGCCGGTCAGGGCGCGCACGGTGGCGGATGCGCCCGCTTGTCCGGACAGGCCGACGTACAGGATTGCGGACACGGCATCGAACCATGGCAGCTCGACCGGGGATCCGGCCACGAGCACAATGATGACGGGCTTGCCGATGGCGGTCAGGGCGTCGACCAGATCGTTCTGCACCTGCGGGATGGCCATGGTGGAGCGGTCGAGGCCCTCGGATTCGCTGCGTTCGTCAAGACCGACGACGGCGATTACCGCGTCAACATTCTGAGAGGCAGCGAGCGCCACAGCTTCGTCAACCAACGGTTGGTTCTTGGCACCTTGACGGTCGTAACCCTGCGCGTAGCCTGCCACGGTCACGCCGGTGGTTGCTGCGGCGTTCTTGAGCTCATCAAGGATGTTTTCTTCACGGGTGGCATTCACTTTAGAAGAGCCGGAGCCTTGAAATCGCGGGGTTTTGGCCATGTCACCGATCACGGCAACGCGGGTGCCTGCGGCGAGGGGCAGGATCGGGGAGACCGCCGAATTCGCTATTCCAGCGTCATTGGCTTCGCCATTGCGGGCCGGAGCGCCGATGACAGTGTTCTTGAGTAACACGGACGAGTTCTCAGCCACCTTACGAGCCACCTCGTGGTGTGCGGCGGCGACAGCATCCTTAAGCAGATCATCGCGGCCAACACCCTCGGTCTTGGTCATCCGCGCAATCTTGGCGACTTCAGCCGCGCGGGCATTCAAATCCGCTTCCGACAAGGTACCGGCCGTGACCGCACCTTCGAGTTCGCGCACGGAGGTGTAGCCAGGAGACGGCATCTCCAGTGAGCCACCGGCCTTGACCGCGGCCACGGCGGAATTGGAGCCGCCCCAGTCGGAGACGACCATGCCGTCGAAGCCCCATTCATCCCGCAGAATATCCTGCAGCAGGTGCTTGTTCTCATGCGCGTAGACGCCGTTGATTTCGTTGTACGAGGTCATGATGGTCATCGGAGCGGCCTCACGCACGGCGATTTCAAACGCGGTCAGATAAATCTCGCGCATCGTGCGCTCATCGATCACGGAGTTGGAGGCCTGGCGACGCAACTCCTGGCTGTTGACCGCGAAGTGCTTCGGGCAGGCGGAAACACCATTGGACTGGATGCCGCGGATCAGACCTGCGGCCATGCGGCCGGCCACGATGGGGTCTTCGGAATAGTACTCAAAATTGCGGCCGCACAGCGGATTGCGCTTGATGTTCAGGCCCGGGCCGAGCAGCACATTCACGTCCAGATCGTGCGCTTCATTGCCGAGGGCCTCACCCATCTCTTCGGCGAGCGCCGAATCCCATGAGTTGGCCACGGTGCCGGCGGTCGGGAAGCAGGTGGCGGGCTTGGAAGCACCCAGGCCCAGATGATCGCCTTCGCCGAGCTGGCGACGCACGCCGTGGGGACCGTCGCTCATCACGAAGCTGGGGATGCCGGCCTTCTCGTTGCCGCGGGAATCCCATTCGGAGCCGCCGGAGAGCATCGCGGCTTTCTCGGCGACCGACAGTTCTTCAAGTTCCATATCGTTCTCCCTTGCACTGCACTGTTGTACGTCTGTCTGACGAACCGTCCTGCGCCACATTGCCGGCACCGCATCCGCGCAGTGCCTGGAGTTGCACACGATTCGCCGCTAGTTTGATTGAATCAGGTTTAGCCGGGCCGCGCTGCCCGTGTTACACAACCTGTCGTTTCGCGCGCACAATCGGTCGGGAGAGGCGCACATTGCGGTGCTGCCAAGTTCCAGAAAGCAACGACTCAGTGTCCAGCTTCTCAAAATTGTTGAGAAGTTTGTGCCATAGCTTCTTAATCTTTTTGAGAAGCTACGGTTCCAACAAATCTTCGATACGGCAACCAAGTGTGCGGGCTAGGGCAAGCACACTAGAGACAGCGGCTTTGCCGAGGTCTTTGTGGCGCTGTTCGTACATTTGGACGGAGCGCAAAGTGACGCCAGAACGACGGGCCAGTTCGGATTGGCTGAGTCCGGCGCGCACGCGAATCGTGTGCAGCCGGGAGTCGCCTTCAATGCGATTGCGGGCGGCCCGCTCGTCGTATACGTCGACGAATCGGCTTTCGCCGGCTTCGTGCAAAGTCGGGTACAGTCGCACAATATCGTCAAACGGCAGCACCTCGAGAATATCCTCGAACCGCACTCCCCTGGCCCATTGGCAGTATGCAAGCACCCAGCCGGCCCAGTATTCGAGTGTTGCACCAGTACGCGGCGTGGCGGGTGGCATATCGATAATGCGAGTCCAGCCGGTTTGCCGCATGATTTCGGCCACCAGCTCTTCGCCGGACATGCCGCACACATATTTGGGCACGCCCCGACCGAAGAGTTCAGCAACATCAGAAGTAACAAAGAAATCTATAAACAAGCTGGCCGGCAATCCGCAATCGCTCAGCGCATAATCGAATGCGCCGGCCAAGTTGACCATGGCATCAGGCAGATACGTCTCATCGTAAGCGGGGGTCATCGTTGGTCACTTTCTGACGGATGATGTCACGCATGAACAAGCCGTCAATATCGGCTTCCGCACTTTTGCGACGGTAGGCTTCACGGGCCGTGACGTCGCGCTCATTGCGCAATACGTGGTAGGTCGAAGCGCGGGCGATCTCACAATCTTGGAATTGGAGTGCGGCAAATGCACGGGTTCCAGCAGCGCTGCGGCGTCTTTGAGGCTGCTCCAGACTTTGTAGGCGGTGGTGTCCGTACGGTAGATGACCTCGTGGCCGAGCACTTCGATGTACCGCACGTCGTGCGAGGAGAGGAACTGCGTACCGGTACCCACGGTCAGTGGGATGGTGACGCCTTGGCGCTTGGCCACCAAGTCCTCCACCTTGCGCATCTTGAATGCGAAGCCGAAGTAGTCGATTGGTTTGGCGAGGTAGCCGACTGCGTCCACGTCGTATCCGATGGCCGTGTATTGGGCCTTTTGGTGGTGAAGACGAGCATCACATGATCGTCGATCTCGCGCAGACGGTGGGCGGTTTCGAGCCCATCGATGCCGGGCATTTCGATGTCAAGGAATAGGACGTCGAAGCCGGCTCTATATGTGTCGAGGAAGGTGTCGCCGTCTGTGAACCGGGTGATGTGGTAGGCACTGCGATCGGATTCGTAGTACCGGCCGATCAGGGACGTGGTGTTGGCGGCGTCTGTATCGTCATCATCGACGATAGCGATGTGAATCATCGGCGATCCTCCTCTCCCCTCAGTCGCCTTCGGCGACAGCTCCCCTCAGAGAGGGGAGCCAAGATTCTATTTTAGTTTTCGCATATGCTAAGCGACTCGCCCGGTATTGGGGCGAGCCGCTTAGCTATTCAGTTATCGGGATATTGCGAAATCTCAGGCCTCGGTCGGGGCATCGGCGGGAGCCGGTGCTTCGACAGCGGCCACGGCCTTACGGCGCTTGAGGTACTTCATGATGGTCAGGACCTCGAGGCCGACTGCCAGGACAGCGGTCACGCCCCAGACCACGTACATCGCGATGCGCCAGACCGGGGTATCAACCTCAGGCTCACCGTTCTCGTACTGCCAACCGTTAGCGGTGGTGTACAAGATGTTGTGGGCGGCGGTGCGCATTGCCTTGACGGAGGTGGCGGACTTGTCGGTGATGTGGTTGGTGATCTTGGTGGTGGCCAGCATGGAATCGTTGCCGTTACGGATCTCCTGATCACCATTCTGGTAGCCGTAGCCGCCGAAGTAATCGGTCAGAACGAAGCCCTTGAAGCCCCACTCGTCACGGAGCACGGTGTTCAGCAGGTTGTTGGAGGCACCGGCATAGGTGTAACCGATGTAGTTGAAGGAGCTCATCACAGCCTGTGCGCCGCCTTCCTTCACGCTCATCTCGAACGGCTTGAGGTAGATCTCGCGGATGGCCTGCTCGTCCGCCCAGGTGCACACCATGTTGGTACGGTTGGTTTCCTGATCGTTCAGAGCGAAGTGCTTCATGAAGGAGTACACGCCCTTCTCCTTAGCGCCGGCGATCTCGTTGGAAGCCATAACACCGGAGAGCAGGGAGTCCTCAGAGAAGTATTCGAAGGTACGACCGGAGAATGCGCCACGGTGGATGTTCATAGCCGGAGCGTACCAACCAGCAACATGCATGTCGTGAGCCATATCGCCGATCATCTCGCCGAACTGCTTGGCCAGATCCTTGTTCCAAGTGCAGGCGAATGCGGTGGAAGCCGGGAAGCCGATGGAGCCAACGCCGGTGAAGTTGTTGTTCAACGAGGCCGGGCCGTCAGCGTCGGTGAGCTGGATCTTGCCGACGGAGGAGACGGCCGGGGTTCCGTAGCCACCGTTGGCGATGAGGTTGTCCATATCGTCGAAGGTCAGCTGGTCAAGCAGCTTCTCCCAATCAGCATCGTCGTAATCCTTGCCGTACATGTCAGCCAAGCGGAGACCATTCTTGGCACCGGTGGTCGGCATTTCGTCGGAATCATCGTCATACTTGGTCGGATCATAGTTGCCGTTGTTGGTGAAAGCAGCCTTGACTTCGTCGCTCATGGAGAAGTTGGTCGGGGCTGCGGTGGCTTCAGCGTAGTTCGCGAAGTGGTTGGCACGGGACAGATAAGTCACATCGCCAGCGGCATAGTCGAACTGGTTGGTAGCCACGGTCTGATCATCGTTGTGGGTGTTCGACTCGGAGTCGTAGGTGATGGTGTCAGCAACGTTGATCTTCTCGGAATCGATCACATGATGGGAATCGGACTGGATGGAGATGGCGTAATCACCCTTCTCCAACACCCAAGCCTTGGCACCCTTGTTGTCATAGGAAGCCATATCGTCATCATCGAACTCGATCTTCACAGTCTCAGAGGCGCCCGGCTCAAGCTTCCCGGTCTTCTCGAAAGCGACGAGGTTCTTGGAAGCCTTCTCGATACCGCCATCGGTGTACGGCGGGTTGTAGTAGACCTCAACAACGTCCTTGCCGGCGGTGTCGCCAGTGTTGGTGACGGTCACATCAAACGTGACCTTGCCATCCTTGTGGGAAACGTCACCCATCTTCTGCTCAAAGCTGGTGTAGGACAAGCCGTAACCGAACGGATAGATGACCGTGTCATCGTAGTTGATCAGACCTTCATCAGCTGCAGTCTCATAGAACTTGTAGCCCACATAAATACCTTCGACATAGTTGACGAAGGACGGAAGCACGGTAGTTTCCTGACCGGTGAAGCCGGTGTACTTAGCAGCCAGATCGCCGACGTTATCGTAGACGAATGCGCCATCGGCACCAACGGAAGACGAGCTGGCAGCAGCAGCGCCATCAGTGTTGTTGAACACTGGGGTCTTGGTCAGATCCTTGACGAACGTGTCGGAAGTCTTGCCGGACGGGTTGGTTTCGCCAGCGAGCACGTCACCGAGTGCGGAGAAGCCGGTCTGGCCTGCAGGCGGGCACCACAACACGGACTTGATCTGCGGGTAGTTGCTCAGGAAGTCGAACTGGAAAGCATTTGCACCGTTATAGACGAGCGTGACCTTGTCGAAGTTCTTGGTGACCAAGTCAATCATGTCGCGCTCAGTCTTGCTCAGTTGCAGGAAGTGCTCACCATCCTGGAAGTCATCATAATCCTTGGAGTTGTTCTTGTAGGTAATGGTTTCGGCCTTCATGTTGGTCGGCAGATCAGCACCTTCGCCACCGACGCGGGTGATCACCACAACAGCCTCATCGGAGAAGCTCTTGGCGTCAGAAATCAGCGAATCGGAATATTGGTCGGCCGGAACCTCAGGCAGGGTCCAATCCTGGGACCACATAGCAACAACCGGGCGGTCCGCACGGTAGTCGGTGTACAGCTTGCTCAGATCGGCGTTGGTTTCAAGACCAGCTTCCTTCATGCCATCAAGCAGGGAAACGGTGTCGTACTGGTCAGACATGGAGCCGGAGCCGGTGCCTCCATAGACCGGGTTGGTGGAGCCCCAACCGAACACGTTGACCTTCTTGTTGCTCAGCGGCAGGTTGGAATCATCATTCTTCAGCATGGTGATAGCTTCCGACTGCACTTCCTTGGCCAGCTCGTTGGCGGCGGAGACGGTGCTGTCGGAAAGCATGTACTTGGTGATCGTCGCGTTGTTCAGCAGCGTGGCCAGCGGGCCGGACAGCATCATGGAAATGGCCACGACGACGCCCACTAAGGCAACGATCCAGGATTCAGAATGAATGAGCTTGCGAGAGCCCACGTTCTTGACCGTCTTCTTGTTGACGACGAATGTGATGATGATGGCCAATACCAGCAACACGCCGATAACCACCAGATAGGGGACCAGCGAACCAACGACGTTCATAACGTCGGCCATGTTGATCTTCAGCATGGTGTTTCTCCTCCTTGTTTCTTACCAAACTGCGGCATCCGAGTCCGATCTTCATCGAGTTCAATCAACGATTGCGCGATACTGCCTTGCATCGCGGTCATCGTCTGGGATATGTCTGCCTGGCTCTCCATCGGGTCGCTACGCCGACACATCCTTGATGCCGATGATTCTAGGGTGGCAGATTCGCATGGCCCGCACCCGCCCACACACCTATCCTGTCATTTCGAGCGCATAATCTGCTACCACATTCGCGCCCACGACTCATCCAATATGACGTAAATGGCACTTCTTGATACGTAAACGGCATTTTTCTCAAATTTCTGTCGCTACCGGTCGCTCAGCGACAGAAATCTAGGAAATGAGACCACACCTCCTGAATTTCTGTCGCTCAGATGCCGTCAGCGTCACAAATTCAGGAAACAAGGCCATATTTCCTGAAAATCTGTCACTGAGGCACCGTCAGCGTCAGAAATTCAGGAGACTGCGCCTTATTTCCTGAATTTGTGACGCTGAACGCCCAAGCACCACTCCAAAGACGCCACCAAGCTAGGATAGAGGGCATGAGCGATTTGAACGCGTTGAATCTTGAACCGGGCGAAGTGGTTGGCGGGTATACGCTGGTCTCCCGACTCGGCGCGGGTGCCATGGGGTCGGTATGGCGTGTGCGCGACGATGGCGGCACTACCTATGCCATGAAGATTCTGCGCGATTCGTTGGCCGACGAATCGGGAACCTCGAACTCCGCCAACACAGCAGCGCACGACCCGGACCTCAAACCCAACATCACGCCGCGCGAGCGCCTACGTCGTGAGGCCATGGCGCTGAAGAAGGTCAATCATCCGGGCGTATGCGGCATCGTTGACATGGAACTCGATGATTCGCTGGCGTTCATTGTCACCGAGCTCATCGAGGGCCGCAATCTCAAGGAAGACGTGGAGGTCAACGGCCGTTACATCGGCGACGATCTGGAACGTCTGGCCCGTAAACTCATCGACGCCACCAAAGCCGTGCATGCGGCCGGCATCGTCCACCGCGACATCAAACCCACCAATGTGATGGTCTCCGCCGCCGGCCCGGTGCTGGTTGACTTCGGCATCGCCATGGGCGAGGGAGAAAGCCACGTGACCCGCACTGGACTGGTGATGGGCACACCGGGGTTCATAGCCCCCGAAATCATTGACGGCGCTGAATCCGATGAGATGACCGACTGGTGGTCGGTGGCCTCCGTACTCGCTTTTGCTGCGATCGGCGCACCGGTATTCGGCACCAAGCCGATGATGGCGGTGCTGGAGCGCGAAGCATCGGGCAACGCGAACCTTACCGGACTGCCGGCCGGCACGATGGCCGCGTTCCGATCCGCCCTAAACCCCGACCGGTCAAAGCGTTGCATGCCGGACCAATTCCTGAACGCCATCGCTGTGGACGCACTGGATCCGAGCGTGTGGCAAGGCACTCAGGCCGGACCGTTCGCCGCCGGCGCCATTGCCGGAACGGCTGCCACAATTGCCGCCGATGCAGTTGGAACCGAGGCGATGCCCCCTTTTGGCGCAACCGCCGACGCGGATAGCGATAATCCGCGGGCCATCTGGCGTCAGGACGACTACGCCACGGCGGCAATCGACTCATCGTCTTCGCCGACGCTCAGCGACGGCACGGCAACCGAAGCATTCCCGGCAACTACCAACGCTGGGAGCAATCTCTCATCGGATGATGAAGCAACACAACTCGTAGGCAATGCCACCGAAAACGCCACCGAGGCGATACGCCCAGCCGCACAGCGTACGGTGCCCATCAGCGATGAACCACCGGTTGCTCCTACCACGCCACTATCCGAACGTACCGCCGTACTGCCTGCACCACAGCCAGTGCCACAACCCCTGCAACCCACACCGCAACCAGTGCCACTAGGCCAGAACGGATGGAACCCGGCCGACGGGCAAAGCACGGCTGTGGATCCGGCGATTCGCCCCGCATTGCAGCATGTCATCAACCAGACCGCGCAATGCGTTCCCACCGAGGCGCTTATCCAAGGCCCGCCTGCACCCAATCCCGCGGATGTGCGTCGTGGAATGTATCTGCAACGCGGGGTATTGCCGCTGTTCCTGTTCGCTGTGCCTTTGGCCGTGCTGGCTGCGAGTTTCCCGCTGATCGCCTTGATTGCAGCCGAAATACTGCTCTGGCTGTTGTTGACGTTGGCGTATAACACTGAGTCTCAGTTGGAGCGCGAAGGTCGACGCGGCGGCGAGCGCAAAAGCTCCGATTCGCTGATTCGCGTGGCAACGCTGCCGTGGCACATCGTCAAGGCGCTGCTGCTGTCGATACCGAAACTACTGCTGCTCACCATCGTCTATCTGGCCGGTATCGCCGTGGCCGTGGCCGCGTTGGGACTGCCGGTGCGCACCATCTCGTGGTATTTCACTGCGAGCCGGGGCGTTCCGGTTCCGCTGCTGGATGATATGCCGTTCTCCGTCTCCGGTCTGGCACTTGGTGGGTTCATGGCCATCGGTTGGCTGATCACCGTATTCGGGCCACAGTCGGCCATGCCCCGGTTGGGTGCCGGCGTGCTGCGCGGCATCAGGCACAACGACCTCGAGCCGATGGCGCAACCAGGGGCAGACGGTCTGCCGGCCGTATCAATCCCTCGGCAAGGCAGCCGCGGCACGGTGCTGCTCACCCTATGGATCATCATCACGCTGGTATTGTGCGCGCTGCCGCTGCTGGGCATGCCAATCAGTTGGGTCCCGCTGGCGTAATCTGCATTACTTTTACAGGGAATTCACCTCCCAGCTGATCTGTACACGGTCTTCCTCAGGGCCGGTCATTATAATGGGCCCCAAATATCGAAGCGATTTCAAGGGGAGATCCATGTCAGATCCGAAGCGTCAGGCTAAGCGCGCCACCCGCGCCGAGCGACGTGCGGCCGAGGCGGCGGCCCAGCAGGCGCAGGCCGAACAGGCAGCCAAGGAGCGTAAGCAGCAGACCATCATCGGCTGCATTGTGGTGGCCATTATCGTGGTGCTGGTGGCCATCGCTGGATTCGCCGTATACAAGGCCATGCAGCCGTCCAACACCAGCAGCAGTAGCCAACAAAGCAACATGACCGTGGACGAGGCCTACAGCAAGCTCAAGAAAGTCAGCACCCAGCCGGCTAACGCCGACGACAAGGCCGGCTTCGTAATCTCCAACAAAGGGTATGGCCAGAAGGCCGAGGGGGCTCCCACCATATCCATCTATATGGAACCGCTGTGCCCCGGCTGCGCCTCGGTGAACCGCCAGCTCGATCAAACGCTCGTCAAGCTGATGAACGCCGGCCAGCTCAACATCGATTTGCACTTCCTCAATTTCCAGGACAACAAGAGCTCCGACAACTACTCCAACCGCGCGTTCAACGGTGCCATCTACATTGCCGAGCATGATGACGATCCCGACCACCTCATGAGCTACCTCTCCAACATCTACGCTGAGGATTTCCAGCCGGGCGAATTGTCCAATTACGAGCCGGTAAGCAACGCCAAGCTGGAGAAGCAGGCCGTCAAGGCCGGCGTGAGCGAGGATGTGGCCGCCGCGGCGTTCAGCGGCAAGAACGAATACCTCGACTGGCTCACCGCCTCCAACAACTACACGATCCTGCGCCCCGAACTGTTCAACAGCTCCGGCGCCTTCTCCTCCCCCACCCTGACCATCAACGGTGAATACTGGGATCTGAAGCAGCTCACGTTGGCGGATACCAGCATGGTGGACGGATTCCTCAAGTCCATCGGATTGGACGCCGACCAGGTGGGCGCGGAAGGCAAGATGCCTTCAATCGGCGCGGACGGCAAGCCGATTTCAGTGGCCTCCTGATGCACCGGTCCGGTCGATGCCCTAGGACCGGCGTCGACCGGGCCGCTCACGGCTCCGCCCGAATTGACCACTCGGGAACTACCGGTATACTAGTCATTTGTTCGCAACACTGCTTATGCACGTTGGGATTATGCCTCTTTAGCTCAGATGGCCAGAGCGGCCGCCTTGTAAGCGGCAGGTCGTCGGTTCGATCCCGACAAGAGGCTCGTCGCGCAGGAAAAAGCGTATTATGGGTATACGTAGTTTTTTCTACGCACATCATTCTTACCTTGGGTAAGTGCTCCAGGAGCCTTCCCCCCAACTATGGGCTTCCTGGAATGAGGGCGGAGCGTCCCCCAACTAGCTCCGCGCCTTAAAGGGGGCGGGAACATCCCCTTCTCTCCCGCCCCCCCCCTTTTCTTTTCTCTGCCGTCCTGCAACCGGGCAGGAATGGTGATAGTGCCGAACGAATAAGCCATGCAAACCAGACCAGCCGTTACGATGGGTGGCGTAGTTGTCAGCAGTAAGGAAGAGGAACATCTATGGCACGGCGTTGGACCCCGCAGCGGTTTGTTACACTGCGTCGCATCCGCGTAATTGCCTGTGCTACGGCACTCACCGTGGCGATGGTCGGCTCGTTTGCATTCACCGCAAGAAAATCCGTGGCCCTAAACATCAATGGCCAGACCACCCAGGTCACCACCTACGCTATGACCGCATCCCGCCTGCTCGAGGAGCAGGGCATCGACGTGAAAACCCATGACATCGTCGAGACCTCGTCCGGCAATCAGCTTGCCGATCATGCCGTGGTCACCGTGCGTTCCGCATACCAAACCACCATCACCATTGACGGCACTTCCGTACCATTCTGGACCGTGGCCACCAGCGCAGACCAGTTGCTCGGCTTCTTTGAGGAGAACAACGCCAACGCCGCCAAAATCACGGTCAATATCAATAACGTGTACAACCAGCTCACCGGCGGTCTGGTCATCAACCAATCCGGCCCGGTCACCGTCATCGCGGACGGTAAGACTTCCGAAGCCCCCAATGGCAAACTGCCGGCTGCATCCATTCTGGATTCCAAAGGCATCACGCTGGGCAAAGAGGATCGCATCAGCGTGGAAAAGAACGGCGATGAGACCATTCTGCGCGTGCAGCGCGTGACGCATGGCGTGGAAAACCGCACCGTGGTCGTGCCGTTCTCCACACAGACCGTCATCGACCCTAATCTGGCGCCGGGGCAGTCCGAGATCCGCCAGCAAGGGCAAAACGGCGAGAAGACGCAGATCTATAACGTCACCTATGTAGATGGCGTTGCCGAATCGGAAACACTACAATCCGAGAACGTCACCACGATGGCCGTTGACCAGATCATCGCCATCGGTCCAGCGAAGGCTGAATCATCCACCACCGATTCCGGCAGCACTGACAACAATCAGGGCAATTCCGGATCCAATAAGCCAAATGATTCCGCAGATAATTCGTCCAACGAATCCAGCAAACCCACCGGTACCAATAAGCCCAACAAGCCCGAGAACACCGGTACTACTGACAATAAGAACGACAGCGGTACGGGCAACACGGGCAATACCAGTGGCAATACCGGTAATACCGGCGGCAACACAGGCAGTACCGATAACTCTCAAAATGAGAACACCGGAAGCGACAATAGCTCGCCATCGACTCCCACTCCTGATCCGGCTCCATCGGGCCGTCTTTGGCATCCTACCGTGGCTCAGGCGCAATCCTATGCAGCCGGCGCCGCAGCCCAGCGCGGCTGGACCGGCAACGACTGGACTTGCCTGGTCAAACTGTGGAACCGTGAATCCAGCTGGCTCTGGTACAAGGAAAACAAGTCATCCGGCGCCTACGGCATACCGCAGTCGCTGCCGGCCAGCAAAATGGCCGCATTCGGCGCCAACTATCGCGATGATGCCGCCGTGCAAATCGATTGGGGTTTGTGGTACATCGCCCAACGCTACGGCAGCCCGTCCGTAGCCTGGCAGCATTCGGAACAAACCGGCTGGTATTAATCGGACACAAGGAAGCACTGATGAGCAACAACACCTCCACCGCTGGCCATCTACTGGGTGCGGCCGATATTCGCCGCATCGCAGCCGAGGCCGGCATCAGTCCGACCAAAAAATTCGGCCAGAATTTTGTTATTGACCCCGGCACTGTGCGTCGTATCGTGCGCGAAGCGGATGTCACGACCAATGATCATGTCATGGAGGTGGGTCCGGGCCTCGGTTCATTGACGTTGGCGATTCTGGAAACCGGTGCCACGATGACCGCCGTGGAAATCGACCCGCCACTGGCTGAACGCCTGCCCCGCACCGTAGCCGAGTTCATGCCCGAAGCCGCCGATCGCCTGACCGTCGTCAATCGGGATGCGCTGACGGTCACCCCGGATAATGTGCCTGATTTCAACGGCGATACCAGCTTCACCTTGGTGGCCAACCTGCCGTACAACGTGGCCACGCCGATTCTGCTCACCCTGCTTGAACGCTTCGATAGCCTCGGATCTTTCCTGGTGATGGTGCAGAAAGAGGTGGCCGACCGGCTGGCCGCCAAGCCCGGCTCGAAGATCTATGGCACCCCAAGCGTGAAACTTGCATGGTACGGCACTGCCGAACGAGTGGGCACTATTGGGCGCAATGTGTTCTGGCCGGCACCGAACGTGGATTCCGCACTGGTGAAGTTCACCAGATACGCCGCAGATGATACGCAGGCACCTTCCCACGGCAAGTCCTCCGCGGACCGTGAACTGGTATTCCGCCTCATCGATGCCGCTTTCGGGCAGCGCCGCAAGACCTTGCATGCCGCGCTGAAAACCATTGTTCCCGCCGAAGCGTTCGCAGCGGCGGGCATTGACCCGACCCGACGCGGTGAAACGCTGACGGTCACCGAATTTGCGGCATTGGCGGCAGCGGTTCAATCCACATCACATGCCACGCCTACCACTGACGAGGTGGAGCAATGATTCCGGTAGCCGTCCGTCAACGCCCCGCTTATGACGATCAATTGGATGAGCCGGCAGCACTGACCGTGCGCGTGGATTGCCCGGCCAAGACCAACCTCACCCTGGAGGTCGGCCCGACGCACGATGAATGGGGCGGTCGTCACGAACTGGACACCATCTACTGTGCCATCGGGGTATATGACACCATTACCGCCACCGCCAAACATCCGGGAGCCGGCTTCTCGCTGGAACTCGAAGGCGCGCATCTGGGCGATTTGGCCTCATCCAGCAGTGACATGCGCCGCAACCACGCGGTCCTGGCATTATTCGCCATGGCCCAGGCGGCCGGCCGCGATTCCGATGTGGCATTGACCATCACCAAACGCATCCCCGTAGGCGCCGGTCTCGGCGGCGGCTCGGCAGACGCGGCCGCAACCATACTGGCCGTCAATCAGCTATGGGAATTGCACTGGCCAATGGAACGTCTGCGTACCATTGCCGCCACACTGGGCGCTGATATGCCATTCTGTCTGTCCGGCGGGTTCGCGCACGGCACCGGATTCGGCGAACGCATCGAGGTCATTGATGCGGGCAGTGCCGCAGAACGCGATCTCATCGGCCAAGGATATGCCGGAGAGGTACTGGTCGGCGCGTATCAGTCGCAGCTCAGCACTCCCGAGGTGTATCACACGTTTGATGCGGTCGGTCCCGGCAATGGCAATCGCAATCATCTGCAGGCGGCGGCCATCAGTCTGCATCCGCGCAGTGGTCAGGCCATTGACGCCGCTGTGAACGCCGGTGCCCGTCATGCATTCGTCTCCGGTTCCGGGCCGTCGGTGGTGGCTTTCGTACCGGACAGCACCACAGCGCAGCGCATTATCGACGCCTGGCGCAACGGCGGTATGGTCGACCGCATTATCAAGGCCAGTGCACCAGCGCACCCCATTATCGGAGTCAGCCAGTAACGCTAATGTAGCAACAAGCCACATGATCATGAAGGAAGTCTAACGATGACGCAGCAAATTGATGAACGGCAGGCACGCAAGACATATGTACGCCACCGCCAGACCATCGTGTTCTCCATCAGTGGCGTAGTGCTTGCAGCCATTCTGGTGGTTGCCATTCTCTTTAATTTCCATGTGTTCGGCCTGGGGCAGATTAACACACCGGCCACCGCGCCAAACTACGGCAATGCCGCTCCCTGCGCCGTCAAGGGCGATGATGGCAAGGCAACGTACGTGGCCAATGGAACTGTCGGCGTGCGTGTGATGAACGGCACCGAGCATAGCCAATTTGCCGCAGCGGTCAGCAAGGCACTGGAAGCCCGCGGTTTCGTGATGCAGGAGGCAACCAACTACTCCAGCACCAACGTCGAACGCACCACTATCTACTTTGGCAAGAACGCCATTAATCAGGCCTACACTGTGGCCGGCAACTTCACCGATGCCGCCATGGTGATGAACGCCCGCGAGGACCAGCTTATCGACGTGGTGCTCGGCGCTACCTTCAACGATCTGAAAGATGAGAAGTCATCCCCGCAGGAAGGCAAGAAAATCACTGATTTCACGGGGTGCGTGGCCGCCGATAAGATGACGAATATTCCCGCCGATACGCAGCACACCGCTTACCCGGCGCAGTAATCCCACTTTGGCTCCCGCTGGCGGGAGCTGTCACGAAGTGACTGAGGGTGGTTTATATAACATATGTTGACCACCCTCAGTCTCACTCCGTGAGCCAGCTCCCACCAGCGGGAGCTCTCATTTATGCATTACGCCTCTATTTCGGCGTACCAGCGCTTGAGTTCGGCCACGGCAACATCGTGATCCACCGGGCCGTTATCCAGACGGTATTCCAGCATATGCTTGTAGGCGCGGCCAATCATCGGTCCGGGCTCCAGACCCAAGAGTTCCATAATCTCGTTGCCGTCCACATCAGGGCGAATGGCGTCGAAATCCTCTTTCTTCTTGAGCTCGCGAACACGCGCCTCCATCTCATCCATCGCCTGGGAGAACACCATCGCCTTGCGCTTGTTCTGCGTAGTGGCATCCGCGCGAGTGAGTCGGTTTAGACGCTCATACAAATGCCCGGCATCCTTGACATAACGGCGCACGGCAGAATCGGTCCACGGCTCATCCACGTACCCGTGGAAACGCAGGTGCAGGTTCACCAGTTCCGAGACGTCCTCCACCAGATGATGATCGAATCGCAGAGCCTTCAAACGCTTGCGGGTCATTTTGGCACCCACCGCATCATGATGATGGAAGCTCACCTTGCCTCCCGGCTCGAAACGTCGGGTCTTCGGCTTGCCGATATCATGCATCACTGCGGCCAGACGCAACGTGAGGTCAGGAGCGGGCACCGGGCCATCCGGACCGGTTTCCAGAGTGATGGCCCGTTCAAGCACGATCATCGTGTGCTCAAAGACATCTTTGTGCCGATGATGCTCGTCAATCTGCAACTGCAACGCCGGAATCTCGGGGAACACGATATCCGCCAGACCTGATTCGACCAGTGCTTCCAGCCCTGCGCGAGGGCGGTCAGACAACAGCATCTTGGTCAGTTCATCACGTACGCGCTCGGCGGATACAATCTCAATGCGATCGCGCATCGAGGAAATCGCCTCCGCAGCATCGGGAGCAATGGAAAAGCCCAGCTGAGCCACGAATCGGACCGCACGCATCATACGCAGAGGATCATCATCGAATGACTGACTCGGATCAACAGGAGTACGCAGCACGCCTTTGGCCAAATCGCTGGCACCGCCGAACGGATCAACGAATTCCAGATCGGGCACACGCAGGGCCATGGCGTTGACGGTGAAGTCGCGGCGTGAGAGGTCACCTTCAAGCGTGTCGCCATAATTGACTTCAGGCTTGCGCGAATCCGGATCGTAGGTATCCGACCGATAGGTGGTCACCTCAACCTTGACCTCGGTGCCGTCCGCACGCCGGCGCATGGCACCCAACGTACCGAACTTGCGGCCCATATCCCAAAAACCGTCATGCCCCCAACGGCGCAGAATGGGCTCGAACTGTTCCGGGCGCGCGGATGAGCAGAAGTCCAGATCGTGGCTCTTGCGGTGCAGGAGCAGATCGCGGACCGGGCCGCCGACCAATGCCAGCTCATAACCCTGTTCGGCAAACAGTCGACCGAGTTCGATGGCCTCGGGCCACACTTCGAAATCCAATGGGCACCTTCCCGTATGTGACATTTTTCTGCCTTACCAGCATACCGTTACCCCACCTGCACACGGGGTTGAGTAAGGTGGAGAATATGATTACGCCCGCCGATCTTGCCCGCATGCTTGGGCAAACACCCGATTCGACGGATAACCATACCCAAGACCAGCTGCTGTATACGTCTCAGACGCCGCAGAATTCCGCCGATTCCGCGCAATCCGACGACACTATGGACAACGTAGCCGGCACTGACACGCAGCCGGCTGACCACACTGATAAAACCGAACGTTCCATGCCGACGCCGGCAACCGTGTTTGGCATGCATGCCACGGTTACCATCGCCACCTCAAGCGAAACCATCGAGGGGCAAGCCGACGGCATTGACAGCGAGGCCGAAACCGAATCGATCGCGCAGAGCAGCATCGAAACCGAGACATCACCCGCTCCGATTCATCAGGAACCATCGCAGCCCATTCATGCCCAAACCGGGCCGACGCCGGCCACCGTATTCGGCCGACGCGCCGCCGACACAACACCGACTCCCACTGGCCCGACACCGGCCATGATGCCGCAACGCCGCACTTCCGACGGCCCCACCACGTTTGCGTCCCTGGATGCACAGGAACTACCGGTGGTACGCGAATATTCGGCTGGCGGACTGATCTTCGACGATCAGAATCGCGTGGCCATCATCGCCCGTCATTCTCGTTCCGGCCATCTGGAATGGTGCCTGCCCAAGGGGCATATCGAGAAGGGCGAGACTCCACAGCAGACCGCCGTGCGTGAAGTGCACGAGGAAACCGGCATTTTGGGCGAGGTCATCGATTCCATCGCCACCATCGACTACTGGTTCACCGGAACCACGCAGCGCGTGCACAAGCTGGTGCATCACTATGCCTTGCGGCAGACCGGCGGCGAGCTCACCGTGGAAGGCGATCCGGATCATGAAGCCGAAGACGCCATCTGGGTGCGGTTCGATGATTTGGACGACGTGCTGAGCTACCCCAACGAGCGCAAAATCGCGTGGCTATACGCCAGAAAGAAGAACAGGCAGGCAAACGAGTGAACCTACCCGCAGTCTTATGCCGCTCACGCCATGGTGGACGATTCGTACGCGCGTTTGCGGCCATTCTTGTCATCACGGCGATGCTGGCCGCCCCACTGACCGCATATGCCGATGATTCGCCTGATGATCAGGCCGGTCAGACCATCGCCATCGAGCAGAGTACGCCCATAGTCACCGCTTCTTCCGGATTCCATATCACGGTAGCGATTACCAATGCCTCATCGGATACGGCACCGGCGGGGTCACTGATTCTCAGCACAAATTCACGGTTCACATTCGTCTCACGCACTGATATGCAGAAATGGGCGGAAGGCGATACCGCCATTCCCACCCCGGATGTGCTCGGCAGCATTGATGTTCCTGAAATCACGCCGGGCAACACTGCAACCGTCACCCTTGACGTGGCGGCCGACCAGCAGGCTCTGCAGAGTATGCGCAGCTGGGGTCCCAAGCCCCTGCAGTTGTCGTACAGCGCCGGAAACCAGCCGCCAACCATGCTCCCCAGCTTCCTGACCCGTTCTCCTGACGGGCTCGACACCGCGCAGACTCCGGCGATGAACCTCACCGTGGCGATGCCGCTGACCACCACTGACTGGCAGGTTGATTCCTCCGCGCTGTCCGGCCTTGTCTCCGAAGATGAGAATGCATCCGCAGAGCCGGTGTTATCGGTGAACCAGCAGGAAACCACCACGGTCAAGGAACTCAACCAGACCTTGGCCAAACACCATAGCCTGCAAGTGGTGGCCGATCCGTTGTATTTCCAGGAACTCCCCTCCGATACCAGACCTGCCGTCGCGGGAGTCATGCAACCCGGTGATTTTGATGTCACGGCGTATGCGGCGCTGAACGATGCCGATGCCTATACCAGAGCCGGCATCGCCGACGAAGCATGGAACGCCGAACAGGCGCAGACGTTGTATGCTGTGGCCAAATCCACCGTCACGCCGACTGCCACCTATGCCTGGCAGGGATCCGGCACGTGGAGCCTGGACGCCCTGACCAAGGCCCGCGCTCAGGGATATACCGCCGTTATTGCGGATTCCACGTTTGACGGTGAGCAAACCGACACCGTGCATACCGGCACCTATGTGGTCAATACCTCCGCCGGAGACATCACCGTGCTCAAGGAACAGTCGGAACTCGGCACGTTGGCGCATGGTGAAGCTACCAGCGCACGGGCAACGGCCGAAGCCAGCGATGCGGGCAGGCTGGCCAGAATGCTCGCACAAAGCGCGTTCTATCAAATGGAACAGCCGTATGCCACCCGAAACCTGCTGATGACCTTCTCCAGGAATAGCAGCGCGTCATGGATCAATCAGGTCATGAGCGCTATGGAACAGGCATCGTGGCTGAATCTGACTGATCTGAACACTATGGCCGCTGCCGACCCATACAGCGTCAGCAGCGAGGTGAACCAGGACGACTCCAATGCCGCCGACGTCTCCCAAACCCGTGCCACCCTGGAACAGCTTTCTTCAAGTCGTAAGGACATCCTGCGGCTCGCCACTTCCATACTGAAGAAGGGTCTTGATGAAGACGATGTCTCATCGTTGAACCCGCAGGCACTTGCCCGTCAAGATGCCAGTTCAACCGCCAGCCACACCAATGATCCCGCACAATGGGTGAGCACGCTGTTGAACGCGCATGACGACATCGCTCTGCATGCGTTCGCCGGCTCCAGCGATGCCGAGTATCAGAGCCAGATAGCCAAAGCCAACCGGACGTTCGCCGATACGGTGTTGGGCAGCGTGTACATCACCCCATCCGAATCGGTGTCGGTATTCAGCGAATCGGCCCAGATGCCGGTGACAGTAAGCAATAAGCTGCCTTACGCCGTCAGCGTCAAGGTCAATTCGATCACCGATTCCATGCAAATCGTGACCTCCCGTTCCAATGATGTTGTGATTCCCGCACGTAGTGAGGCTCAGGTGACCTTCACCATCCGTGTGTCCACTTCCGGCACCACCGTCGCACATGTGTCGTTGGCCGATCGGCACAACACCGCCTTCGGCAACACACAGGACACCACCATCACCAGTGTGCTGCGCATCAGCGATGCCAGTGGTTTCGTCATCATTGGTTTTGCAGTACTGCTGGGCCTCGTTGGTTTATGGCGCCAGTTCAACCGTAAGAAGGATCCTGACGAATGAGTTCTACCGTAGGCCGCAATTCCCTGATTATGGCCTCCGGTACCGCGGCTTCTCGCGTGACCGGCCAAATCCGCACTATTTTGCTGGCGGCAGCCATCGGCACTACCGGTCTGGCGGCCAATGCCTATCAGGCCGGTGCGATGATTCCGCAAACCGTGTTCACACTGGTGTCCGGCGGTATTTTCAATGCCGTGCTGGTGCCGCAAATCGTGCGCACGTTGAAGGAGAGGGACGCTCAGGAGCGACTGAACCGACTGATCACCCTGGCCATCGGCATTCTACTGGCCGTCACTGTGGTGATGGCCGCATCCACACCGCTGCTGGCGCGTCTGTACGTGGGCAGCAGCAATCATGAGATGATTGCCCTGACCACTGCGTTCACGCTCTGGTGCATGCCGCAGGTGTTCTTCTACGGCCTGTATACGGTGCTTGGTCAGATTCTGGCCGCCAAAGATCATTTTGCTTCCTATGCGTGGAGTTCCACCGGAGCCAATGTCATCAGCTGCGCCGGATTCACCGCATTCATCATGTTGTTCGGCAAGGCCAACGAACAGCCGCTTGATTTCTGGACCTCGGGCAAAGTGGCGCTTACCGCAGGTACATGGACGCTCGGCGTGGCTTTTCAGGCACTGATCCTGTTCGTGCCGTTGATTCGCCTGGGCTTCAAATACCGTCCCAGCTTTGGCTTGACCGGCTTTGGTCTCAAGGCGATGGGACCTGTGGCGCTGGGATCGCTGGGTGTGGTGGCGATTACTCAGATTTCGGATATCGTGCTGACCCGAATCGCCACGCTGGCCCCGCAGCGTGCGCATGAGCTCACCGGAGTCAGTCTGTACGACGTTGCCGGCAATGCTACCTACCAAAACGCCTTCACCCTGTACATCCTGCCGTATTCGCTGATTGCGGTATCCGTCTCCACCGCCGTATTCCCCCTCATCTCGCGGTCGATAGCAGCGCAGGACTTCCATGCGGCACGTCAGCAGCTGGGCAATGCGCTGTGCAACGTAGGGCTGCTGGTGCTGTTCTTCGCCGCGGCGCTGGTGGTCTACCCCGAACCGATCATTCGCGCGCTGCTGCCTTCGGTCTCGATGAATGAGACCGTGCTCATCGCCTACGCTCTGATTCCGCTGTCTTGCGGCATCCCCGCCATATCAGCGTTCCTGTTGATTCAACGTACCTTCTATGCCTTTGAGGACGGCCTGCACCCGTTCCTCGCCGCGGTATTGCAATACGGCTTCACCACGGCACTCATGATTGTCGGCATGCTGGTGCTTCCGCCGAATCAGTGGATCGTGGGTATTGCCTGTTCCGTATCCGCCGGTGTGCTATTGGCGCTGCCGTTCATGCTGTTTATGCTGCGCAAACGATTCGGCGGCAGCCTGGAAGGCAAGCCGGTTGTGCAGACATACGGCAAGGCGTTGGCAGCGGCCGTAATCGGCGGCGTTGTGGTCTGGCTGGCGAAAACCCCTGTTGCAGACCTCTTCGGTGCCTCCATCCAAGAGACCGGCGGCCAGATGAGCTGGCTGTCCGCATTGGGAATCTGCATCGTACTGACTCTCGTGCTGGCCGTGGTGTATATCGGCGTGCTCTGGGCACTGCGCGCCACACAACTGACCGATGCCGTCCACTCGATAACCGTCCGTTTCAGGCGAAAACCCGCCAACACATCCGTTGACGAACCGCAATCCGAAGAAGACAATAATACTGCTGCGAGCATCATGCCTGAGGCCGATGGCATTCAGGCCAGTCCCACGGCTAGAATGTCAGCGATGACGAATGCCGATCACATGGAGCCTGACGAGCAGATGAAACCGCAATTGGGAGATACTATCCTTAACCGCTACACCTTGGTGTCTTCGTTGCGTAAGGAACCCGGCCTCGAGGCTTGGCAGGCCAATGATCGCGTGCTGGCAAAGGATTGCCAGCTGTTCCTAGTGTCCAATCGCAAGGCATTGGACACGGTCAATACCATTGCCGGCGAGCTTGCGGCCAACCGCCCCGAGCACTATGTGCCGGTGCTGAAGTACCGCGTACAGTCCGATGTGCTCATTGCCGTCACCGCAATGGACAGTGGCCTATCCGTGGCCGATTACCGTGCCAGTGCCACCGGCAACATACTGAGCTACGACGCCATGCGCTCCATTCTTGGCGAGACCGTTCAGGCCATCCGCCCCATGCTGACCAGTACCGCCGGCACTGCCATGCTGACCACTGATACCGTGCGTCTCACTGCCTCCGGCATCGAGATTTCCGATGCTCCGTTCGCTCCGATTCTGGCAGATATGTCCGGCACCGATCCGGCAAACGATGATGGCGCTGAGCGTCATGCCGTGCGTCAGCTTGCCGCGTTGCTGTATGCACTGCTTACCAACACGACCAGCCAGTCGAATCCGCAATTCGATCTGCATCTGCTTGGGCATGATATTCCAAGCGAGTTCCGTGTTATTTGCAAGCGTGGCCTGGCATTGGCCGATGAAGGCGAGCAGGTCATGCCGATGGCCTCACTAGCCGAACTGGACGCACTGTTGGGTGATTGGAAGCCGCTGACTGCGCTGTCGAGCACTGACATCGCCCTGCCGACCACTGACGGCGAATCCTCCATCGTCAAGGTGCAGCTGCGCCCTACGGACGAGGCCGACATCGTTCCGATTCCTGATGACATTGTCACCAGCCAGCAGCTGCCTTCACTGTCCATCGCGGCACCTGCAGTGGCCGCTGGTGCTGAATCCGGCACCAATGGTCAGGCAGATGCTCATAGCATTTTCGACTTCAATTTCTCGCAAGCCTGGGAAAAGGAGAACCTCTCCGGCGAAGACACCGGAGACTGGTACAACCGACTGGCTCCGACCAACTTGACCGGTAACTCCCGGCTGACCGTGCCGATTCCCACCGCGGCCGGCGTGCCTGAGCCCACCGCTGCTGAGACCACCAGCCGTATTCCGATTTTTGATGCTTCCGGCCGTGAAATCCGCCCTGGTGAGGAGTCGCAGCGCGCGCTGGAGGAAGAGCAGGCACGTGCGGCGGAAGTCCAGTCCGTGCCGCCGAGCTTTATCCCGAAGGATCATCCCACTGGCAATGAGGATGATGCCCTGCCAGACGAGACGCTTTTCGGATCGATGACCACCAAGGTTGTTGCCATTATCGTGGCCGTGATTGTGGTGGTTGCCGCAGCGTTCTGGGCCATGCATGCGTTGCAGCGCAGTGGGGAAAACCCTGCAGATGCGGCGAACTCTTCTGAGAATTCGGAAGGCAATTGGCCGGATGTCAATGTGGATGATGTGCCGTTCGGTGAGGAAGATGGCACTTCCTCGTCCAAGGATTCCTCTACGTCTTCATCTCAGGAGAAGACCGAAACCAAGACAGAGACGGAGACGAAGCCCAAGAAGGTCACCGAGGATAAGGACTCCCAGTCGGTGCCCAAGCCGCGTCACGAGAACAACACCGCCTTTACGGTGGCCAGCGGGAACTTCCTGTCCAACCCTGCCGGCCAGTCCGGTTACGGCTACCACGTCCATCTTGACCAGCCTCATGATGTGTACCGCATGAATATCACCATCCGCACATCTGGCGGCAAGGGCTATATCCGTGCCAATACCACGGAGGATCCGACCCAAGGCGAACAGGTGGCCGAGTTTGTATTCGCCGAGGGCGGTACCACTGAGGTGAAGTTCGATAAGGTCGTCAACACACAGGATCTGGTTCTGTGGGTGCCGCTGGATAGCCTGCCGCAGAACCAGCTGTACATTCAGAAGGTTGAAGTCTTCTAAAAGTCGCGACTATGCCGGCAACGTCACGCTGTTGGCATAGAGGTGTCTATTGGCTTTCGGATGACGTATGCTGAATGCCATTGCGCCACATAATGTGCTGCCTGCCGCTACCGACGGCAGTCGGCTGCAGACTACATAATAGACACTGTGTCTAATTATTGGAGTGAGCACTGCACTTCATAACAGACGGAGGGGAATCATATGGAACATAACGTCATCATCATCGGCTCAGGTCCCGCTGGATACACAGCGGCCATCTACCTTGGTCGCGCCGGATTGAATCCTGTACTGGTCACCGGCGCTCTGGCCCCGGGCGGGCAGCTGGTGAACACCACGGAAGTGGAGAATTTCCCTGGTTTCCCTGATGGCATTATGGGTCCTGATTTGATGGATCGCATGCGCGATCAGGCTGAGAAATTCGGCACGCAGTTCATTGCCGATGATGTCGAATCCGTGGAACAGGTGGAGGCCGCAGATGCCGCTGACGCACCGCAGCCCCGGTACCGACTGAGCCTATCTGACGGCTCGGTGTTGGAATCTCGTGCCATTATTGTGGCCACTGGCTCGAATTTCCGTAAGCTTGGCGTACCTGGCGAACGCGAACTTTCCGGTCATGGAGTGTCGTACTGCGCCACTTGTGACGGTTTCTTCTTTAAGGACAAGCCCATTGTGGTGGTCGGCGGCGGTGATTCGGCGTTTGAAGAAGCACTGTTCCTGACCAGATTTGGCTCATCAGTCACGCTGATTCATCGTCGTGATTCGTTCCGCGCCTCCCAGATCATGGTGGACCGCGCACAGTCGAATCCCAAGTTGACCTTGCTGACCAATACCGTGGTTACCGCCATCCACGGAAGCGCCTCGGAAGCAAAGCCCGCCTCCCCGGCCATTACCATTGGCGGCCTGAAGCTGCCCGCGGCCACGGCTCCCCAAAACGTGAGCAGCATTGATATTCGTAATACGGCAACCGGTGAGACTGGGACTTTGGATACCAGTGCGGTATTCGTGGCCATCGGTCATACCCCGGCTACCGAGTTCATTGCCGATGTGGTCAGCACTGATGATGATGGATACATCACGGTTGCAGAAGCCGGTACACACACCAGCGCCCCTGGCGTTTTTGCCGCCGGTGATTGCGTGGATCGCACCTACCGTCAAGCCATTAGCGCAGCGGGCATGGGTTGCCGCGCCGCATTGGATGCCCAGCAGTATCTGACCGCATAGTTGGTAGAGCATTACTCAGTAATCAGATATACACAATGGCGCAGTACGGATGAATTCGTACTGCGCCATTGTGTATATCTGATATATCAGACGTGATGCCTTACAGCCGTCTTATCTCATACCCACTTGCCGTCGGTGCTGGACTGATTGGGCACCAGCAACTGCAGGATGCGGTCCATATCTTCAGGGGACGAGAATACGATTTCAATACGGCCATGTTTGGCGCTGCCCTTGATGGAGACCTTGGTATCAAAATGATTTTCCAGGCTCTGCTGAATGGCGGATCCCATCCACGGATTAGTCTTTGAAGTCTTCGGCTTCTTAGGCTGCTCTCCCGAAGCAACGGCCATAGCCACGATTTCTTCCGTACTGCGAACCGACAATCCTTCCGCAATGATGCGAGATGCCAGCTTATCCATCGCTTCTGGATCGCTCAGACCCAGCAAAGCACGCGCATGGCCGGACGAGAGCACGCCAGCGGCCACTTTTTTCTGTACTGTTGCCGGCAGGTTCAACAAACGAAGCGTGTTAGCAATCTGAGGACGTGACTTCGAAATCGATTTCGACAGCTGCGCTTGAGTCAGACCAAACTCCTTAATCATCTGCTGATATGCAGCTGCTTCTTCCAGAGGATTCAATGCCACACGATGCAAATTCTCCAGCAAGGCATCACGGAGCATATCGTCGTCCGTGGTGGTTTTCACGATGGCTGGAATCGTGGTCAATCCAGCCAGCTGAGAAGCGCGCCAGCGGCGTTCGCCCATGATCAGTTCATAGGGGCTGTCCAGATGGCCAGTGAACGGGTTCGTTGAAGACTGCCCGCCGGGCTGTGCTTGTTTGGCCTCGGCAATCTGCTCACTGGGACGACGACGCACCACGATGGGCTGCAATACACCCACTTCTTTGATGGAAGCGGCAAGCTCATTGAGTTCGTCTTCGTCGAAAATCGTACGCGGCTGATGCGCATTAGGGCCGATTTCCTGCAAGCTGAGTTCAGCGAGATAGCCGCCTTCAACGGGCTTCAGTTCCTCTGGAGCCTCTTGTTTGTTGGCCTTATCCTCAGCCGCATGCTTGTTCTTCGGTGTTTCACGTGAAACATTGTTCGATGATTTCGTTGCGGCTCGAGTGGTTGGCTTATCGTCACTGCCGAAGAATAGGTCACTCGGATGTGCGATATCGTCCAACGCGGGCATGGCCGCTCGCTTGCCACCAGTTTTCTTGACAGCAGCTCCCTTCTTGGGCTGTGATGGAGTCGTTGCGGTCTTGGACTTAGGCTTCACCGCTTCATTTGGTGCCTTCGCGAGCTCCGCGGGATCCTCCTCCCCTGGCAATGCAGGGAATAACGCGCCAAGTCCTTTACCGAGTCGTGATTTGGTTGCCATTACTTCCTCCTCGCATCAATGGCTTCAAGCACATGCTGTGAACGTCGAGCGATTTCCAATGCCGCTTCGCCATATGCTATGGCACCTATGCCGCGGGGATCATAGGCAATAACAGTCTGTGAAAAGCTCGGAGCTTCCGATATCTTCACCGATCGGGGAACGGTGGTATCCAGGACAATATTGGGGTAATGGGACTTGACCTCACCATAAACCTCACGGCTTAACAGTGTACGGCGGTCGAACATCGTGACCAGCATGGTGGAGACCAGCAGAACCGGATTGAAATGCTGCTGCACCAGGCCGATGGTGTTGATCAGCTGGCCCAATCCCTCCAACGCATAGTATTCGGCTTGAATGGGGATCAACATCTCAGTGACCGCGCACATGGCGTTAATTACCAGCAAACCCAAGCTCGGAGGACAATCGATGAACACGTAATCGTACGCGGTATCTGTCTGTTCCAGAAAACGATCGAGCGCTTCTTTCAGCAACGTGTTACGATTCGGTAAGTCCGCCACTTCAAGTTCGGCACCGCTCAAATCGATGGACGCAGGAACCACATCGAGCGAAGGAAAATCAGCGCTTGTCGTGATGACATCCGCGATTTCCGCTCGCCCTTCAATTACATCATAAATCGACCTATCTCCTGAAGAATGTGAAACAGCAAATGCCGTTGACGCATTGCCCTGGGGATCCATATCAATGACCAACACATGCGCTCCGTGCTGAGCCAGCGCTGCGGCAAGGTTTACCGTCGACGTGGTCTTACCGACGCCGCCTTTCTGATTGGCCACGGCGATCAAGCGCGTCCGTCTCGGCTTGGGAAAGGAGGCATGGGTCAAAGCGTCATATCGGGAGCTTTCGTCGGCCATCTGACTACCCAGCGCAGAACTCTGCCCATCAAAAATACGACGGAGGGTTTCGGAAGGCGATTCCATCATTGTGTCATGATGATCGTCTGCTGTCATCGTTCCTCCTTATTCAATGTACGTTCCAGTGTTCCTATTCGTATGGACATGATTTGTGTTATCCACATCCCCTATCCCCTATTGTGGATAAGTGTGGACAAGTGGATAATCACAACGATCACATCTACAATCCACCATCGCAAAAGTGAGGTTTTTCAACGGTTTTCACCGATACCCACTATAGGGGATAGAGTTGTGGATAACTCAATTCATGAAGTACAAATGTGGATAACTTCAACATCGGTACCATCATCAACGTTTGTCAACAATTACCACATGTGTCGGTTCCAGACCTGGACCGACCTCCGCTTCCACCACTCGGGGACGACGGCCACCATAGCGTGAAATCTGGCCACTGGCTTTGTCCAGTTCCGCTTGTGCCGAACGACCCTTGAGCGCAATAAGCCGACCGGTGGGTTTCAGCAGAGGCAATGTCCATCCAGAAAGCTTGGTCATCGGTGCCACTGCACGGCAGGTCACCACTGCAAAAGGATGCATCTCGCGCTTGCGAACCCTATTGATCACTTCATCGGAACGACCACGGATAATAGATACATTCTTCAACCCCATCAGATCAACGCACTCGGCAAGCCATTCAACACGGCGTTCCATTGGTTCAATCAGCGTAAAACTGCACTCCGGCAAGCAACACGCCGTCACCAGCCCAGGGAAACCTCCACCACTGCCAACGTCAGCAACGGTTCTAAAACGAGCTCCATCTGTGGCCTTGCGCACATAAGGAACTATCGCTGCGGAATTGAGAATGTGACGTTCCCAAATAATGTCCACATCACGAGGTCCAATCAAGCCACGAGGTTCTCCCTCTTGGGAGAGCTTGTCATGGAATCTCTCTAATCGGGGTAAAGCATCCCCCAATACACGGGCCAGCACCGGCGATTCCTGTAACTCATCCACCATGACAGTCCCCTCCTATGTTTCACGTGAAACATGTGGCATAACTTGAGGCGCCGCTTATAACGACGCCTCACATATCACCGCACAGAAAACTTCAGCATATACCTTTGTGGTGCAGGTGTATACTCACTCCTGATCGTCGACCTCTTCTTCTTCGACGTTATCTTCGTTCTTGTTACGAAGATATACAGTCACATAACGATGCGGTTCTTCACCATGGGAGCGAGACTTCAGACCTTCATCACGCACCACGTCATGAACGACTTTACGCTCAAAGGAATTCATCGGCTTCAGATCCATCGGTTCGCCGCTCTCCTTAACGGCATCAATAGCATCGAGAGCCACATCGCGCAGGTGCTGGCGCTTACGCTTCAGGAAACCATCCACGTCCACAATCAGGTGGGAACGTTCGCCGGTCTTCTGCTGCACAGCCAGACGAGTAAGCTGCTGCAACGCATCAACCACTTCGCCATTGCGACCAATCAGATGTTTGATGTCTGTATCGTCATCAGCGACGATCTGAACAGTTGGGCGGTTGTTACGAACACCCATTTCGATATCGCCCTCATAGTCGGCGATATCCAGCAAGCCTTCAAGGTAATCGGCAGCGATGTCAGCCTCTTCGTTGAGCTGATCAATCGACTTCACGTCATCCTGTGCCATACGCTACTCCTTCATGTCAGGTCTGATTCTCAAGTCTAAGCCCTGCTCCCCCGAACAGGATTGGTTAGTGTCGGGGCGTGTCCGATGTTTCACATGAAACATCGGACACGCCCCCGTCCTCATTATTTCTTTCTGCGCTTACGAACCGGCTGTTGCCTCTGGAATCCTTGGTTCGCCTTACGCGCGGCTTCTTCCTTAGCCTTAGCCAAAGCCTCCTCTTCAAGGGAAGGAAGACCGGCCTTTTCACGACGAGCATTCTCGTTGCGATGGTCACGCTTTTCCTTATCTTCTGCGGCAGGAGAACCTGGAGTCGGGAAGCAATACACCTGCCACAGCGTACGGCACAAGTTGCAAACGTTATTGGTCAGCCAGTACACCAACACGGCGAACGGGAAGGAAGCACCCGAGAAGATGTACATCACCGGGAAGAGCCACAGCATGGCCTTCTGCATGGTCTCGGTCTGCTTGTTCATCGAAGCAGCTGCCATGTTGCGCTTCATGTTGATGTACTGCATGAGCCACAAGCAGAAGCACATCAGGAACACAAAGACACCGATGACCACCTTGCCGGCAGTAGCTGCACGGGTGAAGTTATCAGTCACACTGACAATGCCGAACACATCGGTCTGGGTGAACTGCTTGGCGGTGGCCACATCAAAGGCACCGAGCGGATCTCGCTTGCCGTTGGCGATGTATGGAATGGCGGACAGCGTGTAGAACATGGACATGAACACCGGGCCCTGAATGAGCATCGGCAGGCAGGAACCTGCCGGATTGACGTTATTGTCCTGGTATAGTTTCATGGTCTCACGACTCATGGCTTCCTTGGAAGCCTGATCCGTCTTGCCCTTGTACTTGTTCTGAATGCGCTGCATCTTCGGCGCCAATGCCTGCATCTTGCGCATCGACTTTATCTGCTTGTAGAACAGCGGGAAGATACACGCCTGCACCACCAGCACCAGGATGATAATGGCAAGAATCCAGGAGACGCCGACCGGGCTCATGCCCAACATGACAAAGAAGTCATGCACGATCTTCATGATCCAAGTCTGCAGCCACTCAACAGGGGTCAGAATCTTGTACAGGAATCCCCAGAACCCGCTATCCAGCAGGAATTGGTTTTGATTGATCATCGTTGGGCCTCTCTTTGGGTTGTGGCCAATGGCGTCAGTCGAGGCTCCTCATGAGCCTTCGACCACGAAAATCGATAAAAAATGGAATAACGTTGTGGCACGTCGTCAATTCCCCCACGGCTCCACGGCCTGCAACGAAGCAATCGCAATACGGCAAGCACTCCGCCTTTGCAAGCGCCATACCGTTCAAAAGCCTCAATGGCATAGTTTGAACATGTTGGGTAATACTTGCAACAGGGCGGTCGGTTCGCAGAAATGTGACGCTGGTACCAACGTACACCACGAATCATTACCGCCCTGATGGAAGTAGACATGTGTCATTCCGCCTTACGAGCCACTTTGGCAAAGCCGGTGGCAAACTGCTCATCCAACGATGAGAACGATGCGGATGCCGCACTTGGTTTTGCGCGCACCACGATATCGCAGTAAGGCGGCAGGCTCTCTTCATGAGCCTTAGCCAGAACCCTGAACCTGCGCTTCACCGTATTACGGGTAACCGCATTGCCCACCGATTTGGAGACAGCCAAACCCAGACGACGATACGTCGTCCGATCATCAGGTTGATGATCATTACGCATCAGGTAATGCACAATGATGTCTTTGCCACCCACTTTGCGCCGGCGTTTAAGTACGGCAACGAAATCACGATGGCTTTGCAGCCGCTCCACCTCGACAGCCTCGAGGAACTGATCCGAGGGATCAGGCGGACAGGCTCTTGCGGCCCTTGGCGCGGCGACGGTTAATCAGCGCGCGACCGGAACGAGTGCGCATACGCACACGGAAACCGTGCTTCATGTGACGACGACGGTTGTTCGGCTGGAACGTCCTCTTCATATCAATTGCTCCTAGGTCTATTTGGCAACGCTTCGCGCTGCCCTCACGTGAGTCAAGCTATACCAACCTACTCTGACCCCTACCCTCAAGTCAAAATACGTCAAGAGTTTTCACATTTCGACACGTCGAGGAAATCTCGGCTCACCTCTTTGAATCGGCATAAACTCAACCATTTCACCCCAAAAGTTATCCACAAATTACATGTATGTTATTCACATTTGAGCAATTCCAACACGCGACTCGGTGGATAACTTCCTCACATCGGAGTAAACATTATCTACGTAATTCATTCGTTGAGTAGTTCAGAAGGGGCCGACCATGGTTGATGTTTCCGGTGACCCCACAATCGAAGCTGCCCATATTTGGTCAAACACACTTACCCTTCTTAAGCGCAACAGCACTCTGACCGCACGAGAGAAGGGATGGCTTGAGGGAATAGTTCCTGAAGGTGTGTTCGGCTCAACCATCGTGCTGTGTGTGGATAACAATGACACACTGCAGGCCATTCAAGGCAATCTCAACGAATCATTGTTGCAAGCACTGCACACCGCAACCGGTGAGAACATGTTCCCCGCGTTCAAAGTAGTGCCGCGCAGTGAACCGCAACCGGTCTCCCCTTATCCAACGAATGCTTCGCCGACTCTCACTGATTTCGGCAAGGAACCGTATGGCGCGCCAGAACCTGTGATTCCTGCTGTTGAACAACAGTTCTCTGTGCCGCAGCAAAAAATGAATCGCGATCCGGAAACTCATCTCAATAAGAGTTTCACTTTTGATTCGTTTGTTCCCGGTGACTCTAATCGCTTCGCGCGAACTGTTGCATTGGCTGTGGCAGAGGGATCAGGCCAGGATTTCAATCCGTTGTGTATTTATGGCGGTTCCGGTTTGGGCAAAACACATTTGCTCAACGCCATCGGCAATTACGCCTTGGTAAAGGATCCCGGCCTGAAGGTTCGATACGTCACTTCCGAGGAATTCACCAACGACTTTATTGACGCTCTGCAAAATACCAATCAGAGTCAAGGCCAGATAGCGGAATTCAACCGCCGATATCGCCAGGTAGATGTGCTGCTTATTGATGATATTCAGTTCCTAGGCGGCAAGGAAGCCACTCTGGATCAGTTCTTCCATACGTTCAATTCGCTGCATCAAGCGAATAAACGCATTGTCATTGCGTCTGATGTGGCTCCAAAAAACCTGAAAGGTTTTGAGGCTCGACTGATTTCCCGCTTTGAATCCGGCCTGACCGTGGATGTCAAGCCGCCGGATTTGGAGACACGTATCGCCATTCTGCGCATGATTGCCGCAATGAACGGATCGAAGATTCCCAATGACGTTCTGGATCTTATTGCCGAACGTTTCACGGAGAATATACGTGAATTGGAAGGCGCGCTGACCCGCGTCACCGCCGTTGCCTCGCTGAGCAACCAGCCGGTGACCCGTGCTTTGGCGGAGCAAACGCTTCAAGACTTCTTTACCACCGATGTGGAAATCAAGCCCACCGACATCATCGGTCAAGTGGCAAAGTACTTCCACTTGACGTTTGAGGATATCGTCGGCTCATCACGTACCAAGAACGTGGTGATTCCCCGACAGATAGCCATGTATCTTGCTCGCGAGATGACCAGCATGAGCCTGATGGATATCGGCGAGGTGTTTGGAGGTCGCGATCACACTACGGTAATGCATGCTTGCACCCGTATTGGCGACAAAATGCAGCAGAAACAGGAAATCTATAACTACGTTATGGAACTGACTGTGCGTTTGAAGCAGAACGCAGACTGAGTATGCCTATGGCTTCCTTTACGGGAGCCATTTTTTATATCTGCGCATATCCGAGAGAATCGTTCCTGAAGACCGATTTCGGCACTTTTTCAAACCGAGCCAGAAAAAGTGCCGAAAACCGTCCTCAGAATCGATTCTCCTCGCCGATAATCATGTTCAACACGCCGTACAAAGACCCAATAATCATGAAAGTTATCCACATAGTTGTTCACAAATGTGGGCAAACTCGGCGGATAACTCGTGGATTACCCACTATTTTTCGGTGGAAAATTGGTGCATAACATGGTCTTCTGTGTGGAAAACTTAACAATTGACTTTTTCCTGTGGATAAGTCGCCTATTTATCCACATGCTATACAGAAGTTATCCACAACACTCCCCAGTGGATAAGCCGTTACCGCAGTAGCCCTCCATCCACTTATCCACACTATCCACCGCACTTATTACGACGATTACTTACTTGCATACATAAGAGCACCGTCATGGTGATAATCGGCCGCATCAAGCACGCAAGCAAAAGAACCAACCAACCGCTAGAATGTTCTTCAGCAAAACCGACGAAGGGAACAACCTGACATGAAAGTCGAAATCGATACCGCCGCATTGGCTGATGCCGTGGCCTGGACCTCCCGCGTCATTGACGCTCGTCCTTCCAACCCAATTCTCGCTGGCGTAAAACTTGAAGCCATTGACGGCACCCTGCAGTTCTCTGCATTCAATTACGAGATTTCCGCTCGTCACCACATCGAAGCTGGTGTTGATGAAGCCGGTTCCACTCTGGTTCTGGGCAAGCTTCTGGCTGATATCACCAAGTCGCTGCGTTCCGAAAAAACCTACCTGACCACCGATGGCTCCACGCTAACCATCACCTCTGGCAAGTCGAAGTTCACGTTGCAGCTCATGCCCGATGCCGAATACCCTGATTTGCCGGTTGTGCCACCTATGCTCGGCCAAGTTGATGCCCAAACTTTCGTCCAAGCCGTGAACCAGGCATCCGTCGCCGTCTCCCGCGAAGAAAACCGTCCGGTACTGACCGGCGTGCGCATGCAGTTCCAGGACGACAAAGTCATCATGACCTCCACCGACCGCTTCCGTTTGGCTCGTGCCGCGTTCACCTGGACCCCGCAAGACGCCAATGTGGACACCATCACCCTAGTGCGTGGCTCTTTGCTCAAGGACGTGGCTCGTTCTCTGGACGAACACCAGAACATCCGCCTTGATTTCGATGCCGATAACCCCACGTTGCTCGGTTTTGAAAATGCCGGTCGCGTATCCACTTCGCAGCTCATCGACGGTGAGTTCCCGGCTGTCGACCGCTTGTTCGCCGATGAATACCCGATTCAGGCCGTAGTGAACAAGCAAGATCTGCTTGACGCCATTAGCCGTGTGGCTCTAGTCGCCGAGCGCAACGCCCCGATCCGCATGATGTTCACCGGCCAGGAGCTCGCCTTGTCCGCCGGTTCCGCCGACGAAGCGCAAGCCAATGAAACACTCGATATCGATATGGATGGCGACGAAATCACCGTGGCGTTCAACCCGTCCTACCTCAAGGAAGGTTTGTCCGCGATTGCCGAGCCGTTTGTACGCATCAAGATGACTACGCCGGTCAAGCCAGTGGAATTCAACGGGCAGCAGGAAGCCGATTCCGATGAATCGATGGACTACCGCTACCTGCTGGTGCCGATGCGCTTTAACAGCTGACGCAGAATCTCTCACATACTGCACATGCATATCTCCCGTCTTGCACTCGACCACTACCGCTCATGGAGCCAGGTAGTGGTCGATTTCGTACCAGGAGTCAATATCCTGGTCGGCAAGAACGGCTTGGGCAAAACCAATTTGGTGGAGGCCGTTGAAGTGCTCTCCACCGGAGCTAGTCATCGTGCCTCCAGCATGCTGCCGCTTATCGAACGCGGCCAAACCACTGCCACTATTCGCGCCAACGTAGTAGACGACGATGGGCAAAGCACCACGTATGAGGCATCGATTCATGCTCGCAGCGCGAATCGGGCACGCATCAATTCAGGAACCTCGCTCTATTTACGCGATATCATCGGCCGCATTCCCAGCGTTTCGTTTACTCCTGAAGACCAGAGATTGGTATCGGGTGATCCTGGTGCCCGGCGAACGTTGCTCAACCAAGCCGGAGCCCTGCTGGAACCCGGCTATATGCAGTCGTTGCATCAATTCACACGCATCGGCAAGCAGCGCGCCACGTTGCTGAAGCAGCTTGGCGCCAGCGCGAATACTGGGCAACCGGTGGATGCCGTATTAAGCGGTTTGGAAATATGGACCGGACAGTTTATCGAAGCAGGTGTGGAACTGACCCGTATGCGTGCGAGAGTCATCGACTTGCTGGCTGAGCCGTTTGCCGCGCTGTACGCTGAGTTGACTGGCAACGATGACACCGTCAGCCTGACGTATGCGCCGTCATTTGACGAAGTGCTGATGCAAGACGATCCACGATTGAGCATCAGTGAACATTTTCAGCGCATCTACCCTGGAGAAGTGGCTCGAGGCGTCAATCTTATCGGCCCTCAACGTGACGATTTGACCCTGAATCTTGCTGATATGCCAGCCCGCGAATTCGCCTCGAACGGCGAGATGTGGACCATGGCGCTGGCCTTGAAAATGGCGCTATTCCAAGTGATACGCCAGAGATTGGGCCTTAAGCCCATCGTTATCCTTGATGATGTGTTCGCCCAGCTTGACGACAACCGTCGTACCCAGATTCTGGATTTTGCGCGCCGGCAAGATCAGGTGCTTATCACCGTGGCGTCAGAAGGCGATGTGCCCACGCATGAATCGGACAATGTGCTTGATATTGCGCAATTGATGCCATCCGCCGCGCAGTCTGGGGGCGGGAGCGAGGCACAATCATGAAGCCTCCCATTGCCTATCAGCTGCATGTGGACGAAACCAAACTACCCGCAGAAATATTTGAACGTCTCTCTCGCCGCGGGGCGATACTGAAAGACCGACGCCGCAGACGCGAGGAAGCCTTTGAGAACTTCGGCAAGCCCGGCCGTGATCCGGCCGAGTTGGGCAGCGTGATGAGCTCAATCGCAGGCGGTGGCGTATGGGCTGCGAACATGAAATTGGCGCAATTGCGCAACCATTGGGATCAGGTGGTAGGCGAGGCAATCGCCAATCATTCGGCAGTCGCTGATTTCACCGATGGAGTCTTGACTATTCGTGCCGAATCCACAGTGTGGGCCACTCAACTGACCTATTTGATTCCGCAACTGACCGATACCATTCGCAGGAATCTCAAAGGACTGACCATCAACGAAATCAGAGTCACCGGTCCGGCGGTCGGATACAGCCGGAAATGGGCCCGGCGTCGATAACACCCTAGAATAGGGGAAATTCGTAGAAGCCCCGCTATGGCGCTCGTCGTAGTAGACGAGTAGAATCACATGTAATATGGTCAAATGGCTGGAAGAGCCCTTTACGGGCCTCATAAGCCATATCGCCTCTGCAAATGACCTTCATTACAGAGGTTGACCCCGTAGTCACGGAAGGAAGCCTGTTGGCAGAAGAAACCAGCAAAGAGGAGCAGCTGAAGGCGGCTGCGGAACGCATCAACAATGCGGAATTGACCGAAGGCGAGCTTGACGAATCCATGGCTCCCGAGCATTATGAGGCCTCTGACCTTCGAGTGCTTGAAGGTCTTGAAGCCGTGCGTATCCGTCCAGGTATGTACATCGGCTCCACCGGTCCGCGTGGTTTGCACCACTTGGTCTACGAAATCGTCGATAACTCGGTCGATGAGGCGCTGGCTGGATATGCCAGCCATATTGAAGTCACTATCCTGCCGGACAACGGTATCCGCGTGGTGGACGATGGCCGAGGCATTCCGGTTGATGAGGTTCCTGGCGAAGGCGTCTCCGGTGTTGAAACCGTGATGACCAAGCTGCACGCCGGCGGCAAGTTTGGTGGCGGCGGCTACGCGGTGTCCGGCGGTCTGCACGGCGTGGGCATCTCCGTGGTGAACGCCCTGTCCACTCACGTGGACATCGAAGTGCGCCGTCAGGGCTTCCACTGGACCCAGACCTATGTCGACCAACATCCGGTTGCGCCGCTGAAGCAGGGCGAGCCGATGGCCGAGGACGAATCCACCGGTACATCCGTGACCTTCTGGGCCGACCCGAAGATCTTTGAAACCACCATCTATGATTTCGAGACGTTGCGTTCCCGCTTCCAACAGATGGCCTTCCTGAACAAGGGCCTGAAGCTTAGCCTGACCGACGAACGCGTCACTGACCAGGCCGGCGACGAAGTGGCCGGCGACGCCGAAGGCGAGCCCGGTGAGAAGCACCAAACCGTCACCTACCAGTACCTCAACGGCATCAAGGATTACGTCGACTACCTGGTCAAGGTGCGCAAGGCCACACCGGTGGAAGAGGATGTCATCAGCTTTGAGGCCGAAGACCTCAAGCTCGGCATTTCCGCTGAACTCGCCATGCAGTGGACTACCGCCTACTCCGAGGCTGTGCACACCTTTGCGAACACGATTTCCACCACTGAAGGCGGCACCCACGAGGAGGGCTTCCGTGCGGCACTGACCTCGCTGGTCAACCGTTACGCGCGTGACAAGGCCATCCTCAAAGACAAGGACGAGAACCTGTCCGGCGACGACGTGCGTGAAGGCCTGACGGCCGTGATCTCCGTCAAACTCACCAACCCGCAGTTCGAAGGCCAGACCAAGACCAAGCTCGGCAACTCCGAAGCCAAGACCTTTGTGCAGCGCGTGATGACCGACAAGCTCGGCGACTGGTTCGACGCCCACCCTGCCGAGGCCAAGAACATCATTCAGAAGGCCATCGAAGCCTCCCGCGCCCGTCTGGCCGCCAAGAAGGCCCGCGAAAACACCCGCCGCAAGTCCATCTTCGAGTCCGCCGGCATGCCCGACAAGCTCAAGGACTGCCAGTCCTCCAATCCGGAAGAGTGCGAGCTGTTCATCGTGGAGGGTGATTCCGCAGGCGGTTCCGCCATTCAGGGCCGCAACCCGATCACACAGGCCATCCTTCCGCTGCGAGGCAAGATCCTCAACACCGAACGTGCCAGCCTGGACCGTATGATGAAGTCCGACACCATCGAATCGCTGATCACCGCGGTCGGTGGTGGCTACGGCGAAGACTTCGACATCTCCAAGGTGCGCTATCACAAGGTCATCATCATGGCCGATGCCGATGTGGACGGTGCGCATATCGCCACCCTGACCCTGACGCTGTTCTTCCGCTACATGCGTCCGATGATCACCGCCGGTTACGTGTACGTGGCCATGCCGCCGCTGTACCGCTTGAAGTGGACCAAGGGTCCGCACGACTTCGTGTACACCGACGCCGAGCGTGACCGTGTGCTTGCCGAAGGCAAGGCCAACGGCCGCCAGCTGCCCAAGGGCGAAGGCATTCAGCGCTACAAGGGTCTGGGCGAGATGAGCTATCAGGAGCTGTGGGAAACCACCATGGATCCCGAACACCGCATTCTGAAGCAGGTACACATCGAGGATGCGGCCGCAGCCGACGAGACCTTCTCGATGCTGATGGGCGACGAAGTGGAACCGCGCCGCCTCTTCATCCAGCGCAACGCCAAGAACGTGCGCTGGATCGACGCGTAAAGGAATCCTCCGCAAGCGGAGGACACAATTCCTTGGCTCCCCTCTTTGAGGGGAGCTGTCGAACGCAGTGAGACTGAGGGGAGCAGTCACTGCGACATGGACTCCCCTCGGTCAGCTTTGCTGACAGCTCCCCCTCAGAGAGGGGAGCCAGATAGGACTAAAGGAACGGTATAAGTGGCAGACGAAACAAACAACACCGGTGACGAACAGTTCACCCCGGATGGCTCGATGGAGCCGTTGAGCCCGCAGGAAGCGGACACCACTGACTACGGTCTGATGGAAAGCGGCGAACGCATCCAGCGCAAGGATTTGCAGCAGGAGATGCGCGAATCCTACCTAGCCTACGCCCTTTCCGTCATCGTGGAACGTGCTCTGCCGGACGTGCGCGACGGCATGAAACCCGTGCACCGCCGTGTGATCTACGCGATGTACGACGGCGGCTATCGCCCCGACCGCGGCTACAACAAGTGCTCCCGCGTGGTCGGCGACGTCATGGGTAAATACCATCCGCACAGCGACTCCGCCATCTATGACACTTTGGTGCGCATGGCCCAGTCCTGGTCGATGCGCAACCTGCTCGTCGACGGTCAGGGTAACTTCGGTTCCCCTGGCGACGACCCTGCCGCCGCCATGCGTTACACCGAATGCCGTATGGCCCCGCTGGCCATGGAAATGGTGCGCGACATCGACAAGGACACCGTCGACTTCGTGCCCAACTACGACGGCAAAACCCAGGAACCGACTGTATTACCGGCCCGCTTCCCGAACCTGCTGGTCAACGGCTCCGCCGGCATCGCCGTGGGTATGGCCACCAATATTCCGCCGCACAACATGCGCGAGGTGGCCGAAGGCGTGCACTGGGCGCTTGAGCATCCGGACGCCAGCCGCGAAGAGCTGCTGGAAAACCTGATTCGCATCATCAAGGGACCGGACTTCCCCACCGGCGCCACCATCCTCGGTCACAAGGGCATCGAACAGGCCTACCGCACCGGCCGTGGCCTCATCACTATGCGTGCCGTGGTCAACACTGAGGAGATCAATGGCCGCATGTGCCTGGTGGTCACCGAGCTGCCGTACCAGGTCAACCCGGATCGTCTGGTCGTCTCCATTCGTGAGGCCGTGCGCGACGGCAAGATTCAGGGCATCGCCGACATGCGCGACGAAACCTCCGGCCGTACAGGCCAGCGCCTCGTATTGGTGCTGAAGCGTGACGCCGTGCCGAAGGTGGTGCTGAACAACCTGTACAAGCACTCCCAGCTGCAGCAGACCTTCGGTGCCAACATGCTGGCCCTGGTCGACGGCGTGCCGCGCACGCTGAGCCTGGACGCCTTCATCCGCCATTGGGTGAACCACCAGCTCGACGTGATCGCCCGCCGTACCGCATACCTGAAGCGTGAAGCCGAGGAACGCGACCACATCCTGCAGGGCTACCTCAAGGCTCTCGACATGCTGGACGAGGTCATCGCCCTGATCCGAGCCTCCGAAGACACCGATACCGCCCGTACCGGTTTGATGGAGCTTCTGGACATCGATCAGGTGCAAGCCGATGCCATCCTAGCCATGCAGCTGCGCACGCTGACCCGCATGAACCGCGACAAGATCGTGGCCGAACACGAGGAATTGCAGCGCAAGATCGCCGACTACATCGACATTCTTGCCAAGCCGGAACGCCAACGCAAGATCATCGGTGACGAACTCGACGAGATTGTGGGCAAGTACGGTGACGAACGCCGTACCAAGATCCTGCCGTTCTCCGGTGAGATGAACGTCGAAGACCTGATCGCCGAAGAGAACGTGGTGGTCACCGTGACCCACTCCGGCTTTATCAAGCGCACCAAGGCCGACGAATACCGCGCCCAGCACCGTGGCGGCAAGGGCATCAAGGGCACCAAGCTGCGCGAGGACGACGTGGTGGATCACTTCTTCCTGACCTCCACGCACAACTGGCTGCTGTTCTTCACGAACAAGGGTCGCGTCTACCGCATCAAGGCCTATGAGCTGCCCGAGGGTTCTCGTGATTCCAAGGGCCAGCACGTGGCTAACCTGCTGCAATTCGCGCCCGACGAGTCCATCCAGGCCGTGCTGTCCATCCCGAACTACGAGGTGGCCAAGTATCTGGTGCTCGCCACCCGTTCCGGCAAGGTCAAGAAGACCCCGCTGGCCGAGTACGACTCCCCGCGTCAGGGCGGCCTCATCGCCGTGCGCCTGATGGCCGACGAGAACGGCGAGAATGCCGACGAGCTGATCGGTGCCGCGCTGTGCAACGCCGAGGATGACATCATCTTGGTCTCCAAGCTCGGCATGAGCCTGAAGTTCCAGGCCAACGATGAGCAGCTGCGCCCGATGGGTCGTCAGACTGCCGGTGTGCAGGGCATGAAGTTCCGCGAGGGCGACGAGCTACTGGCCATGGATGTGGTATGGGGCGACTCCGACAAGGATCTGTTCGTAGTGACCAACGAAGGCTTCGCCAAGCGTACGGCCATCAGCGAATACCGCCTGCAGGGCCGTAACGGCCTGGGCATCAAGGCCGTGCAGCTGGTCGAAGGCCGCGGCTCTCTGGTCGGCGCGCTCGTGGTGTCCGAAGACGATCAGGTCATGGCCATCATGAAGTCCGGCAAGGTGATTCGTTCCAACGTGGACGAGGTCAAGCGCACCGGGCGCAATACCCAGGGTGTTACCTTCGCCAAGCCTGATAAGGGCGACGAAATCCTTTCCATCGCACGCAACGAAGAAAAGGATGACCCCGAAGAGGAGATCGCCGACAACGGCACTGCCGAAGCAGGCCAGTCCCCCGCCGAACCGGTGAACGAGTCCAACGAGACCGCACAATCCGGTGAGAATGTGAACAACGTGGACGAGGCGTGAGCCGAGTCCCGAAAGGCTGGTAGCCTCACTAACAGCAGAGGCTACCAGCAGGCTCTTAAGGAGAAACGATGAACGATCAGTTCGACAACAACGAGTCCGAGGTGATTCAGCCCAATATCGACAATACGGTGAATGATGTGGTGACACCTGAACCCGTTCGGGAGGCACCGCGCAAGGCCCGTTCTGTTTCCAGCGAGCCGGAAGAGGTTACCAGCAGCCCGAAGACTGTTCGTCCGGCAGCTCGTCGCAGCACTCCACGCGCCCGCCGCATGAGCCTGTCCCTGACCCGTGTGGATGCTTGGTCCGTGGCCAAGGTGACATTCATGCTTTCGATTGCCGGCGCCATTATCCAGATTGTCGCCGCAGCCGTCGTCTGGCTGCTGCTCGATTTGGTCGGTGTATTCAGTCAGATTACCCAGATTGTTTCTTCCACTGGCTTGGATGCTGGCGGTCTTGATCTGAAGAATGTGCTGTCCCTGACCACCGTGGTGTCTGGTGTGACCATCTTCTCCATTATCGAAGTGGTGATTTTCACCATTCTGGCCACCATTATTGCGTTGATTTACAACGTGGTCAGCTCGCTGGTCGGTGGCGTGCACGTCACCCTCGGCGATGACTGAGTTTTAGCTATACCAACAAAACTCCCCTCAGTCCGATTCATGGACTGAGGGGAGTTTCGTATATTCATAGTCATTAGTGCTTGGCCGGCACAAAACTTTCGCGGGCGACCAGCTTGGTCGAGAGCATGGTGTGGCAGGTGATGTCATCATTGAAACTGATCGACTGGGAAAGCATCAGCAGCGCGTTTCTGGCTAATGCCGCCTGATCGATGGCATACGTGGTCAGCGGCGGTGAAATGTACTGGGCGATGGACTGGTTGTTGATGCTGATGATGCTGACATCGCGCGGCACCAAAATGCCGGCCTTGGTAAAGGCCTGAATCACGCCCACAGCCAGGGAATCAGTGGCCACGATAAAGCAGTCAGGCATATTGCTGCCGAGCTTGGCCACAATCGTTTCGCCGTGCTTGCGGCCGGTTTCCACGCTGACCTGGCCGCCGGTAAATATCAGCCCTGCGGTTTCCAGGCCAAGGCGTTCGCACCAGTCGCGGTATGCCATCGTACGGATGTCTTCGGGGTACTCGTAGGTGCCCATCATGCGGCCTTCGCCGCCGATAAATCCGATTCTGGTCATGCCGCGGGCTCTGGCTTCGCTCAAGGCGTCCAGTATGGTTTGCAGCAGATCCGGCTGCACGGAGCTGAACAGGTTCGGAGCCGGATTCACATCGATAAACACACCGTGGGGTAGTACTTCGTGAAGCCGCTCCAAGCTCTCGTAGGAGTGCGGTTCGGGGCCGATGGATACGAAGCCGTCATACTGGGTGCTGTTGTCAATGAGTTTGTTGATATCGGTGTAGAACGACAGGGTGATATGCATCTGCTGCGCTGTGGCGAGCAAGGTGCTGCGCAGCTCGCTGTAATAGGCGTTACTCAGCTCCTCATCACTGGGAATGGCGTCCAGTACGGCGATATCGTGCGGAGCCACCAGTCGCCTTTCCTGTGTTTCGTAACCGAGTTCTTCACAGACCTGCAGAATCTTGCGGCGGGTCTCTTCTTTGACGGAGAACGTCGGATCGCCGTTGAGCAGGCGTGACACGGTTGCCGGCGAGAATCCGGCCCGTTGAGCGATTTCTCTGATAGTGACCATGCGTATGCCCGATATGTTCTTTCTGCACCGTTTGCGTACTGTGTACTTGTTCCTGCATTACTACCCGTCATTAGGTAATTGGTAATGTATGTTTACCTGATACCTATCGTAGCGCACATCAATCGGAGTGCGGCAAAGATGTGCGCCAGTTGGCGGAAAAACAGCACACCGCCCGAATGAATAGCATCATTCGGGCGGTGTTGTGCGGCAATGTCTGCTTGCTGTTGAGTCACATTCGGCTAACGGCATTACCTATGCGTTACTTGGTTTACCGGGCTGCGGACTCCTTGCCGAGCAGCGCGGCCTTGGCGATGTCCTTGCCGTACTTGGCGGCATCGGACTCATCGTGCAGGTTGGCTTCGATCTTGGCCACGATACGGGCGTGAGCCTTTTCGTCGATCTTCACGAAGAAGGCGAAGATCAGAAAGCCGATGATGATGAATGCCAGCGGCATCCAGAAGGCGAAGCCCTCGAAGGTGGTGATGTTGGCCTGGGTCATGTCGGCGGCGGTGGTCTTGTCGACGCCGGCGAACAGCGCGTTGGTGGCAAAGACCATGAAGTAGGTGCTCAGTGCGTTGTATAACAGCGACTGGCCGAAGTTACCGAATGCAAAGGCGGCAAGACGGCCTTTATTAAACTTTTTCTGGGGTTCGGCAGTTGATGACGACATCAGTGTTTTCTCATTTCCCGTGATACTGACTGCGGGGCGGACGGCGTTGGCTCTTATTTCTGTCGTTGAACAAGATAATGCGTTACCTATGCAAAGTAAAACCATAACTAAATGCATTATCTAATAGTGATACTAGGAATGTCCGCAATGTGATTGCGGTGACGATTACTGCTCCTTGGTATCTAGCTCGTATAGGTCTGCGTCAGACTGTGCGGTGATGCACCATGCGATACTGCCGAGCTTGATTTTCATCAATATGCAGGTTATATTTAGTAAACATTTTATTTACTAGTTCAGTCACGGTGCCGTGACGAATTCGATGCAAGGAAAGGCGAAAACCATTATGACCAACTTGCAGTCAGCTCAGCAGTTCTCTCAGGCCTGGCTTACCGACCCGCGTGTGTTTGCCGTCAACCGGCTTGCCGCGCATTCCAGCCACAAGTTCTATGATCACGCTCCCCAGTGCGGCGAAGCCATGGATCTCAAGCAGAGTCTGGACGGTCAATGGCGCGTGCAGATGGTGGATCTCGCTGATTTGGCGGACAACGAGCTTGCTGAGGCGGCGTTTGCTCAGCCGGGATACGACGCTGCCGGCTTCTCCCCCATCGAAGTTCCCTCCGCATTGGAGACCAAGGGATTCCTGAATCATCAGTATGTCAACCAGCAGTACCCGTGGTCCGGCCATGAGAGCCCAGTGGCACCGGATGTGCCGAAGCATAACCACGTGGCGCTGTACCGTCATGAGTTCTCTTTGGAACCCAAGGCAGCTGCCGTGTTGGAGGCCAATAAGACTGCTGCGGATGATGCCGCCAAACGTCGCGTTACGTTGACATTCCAAGGCGCGGCCACGGCTATTGCCGTCTGGCTCAATGGCGCTTTCATCGGCTATGCCGAGGATTCCTTTACTCCCAGCGAGTTCGACGTGACTGATGTTCTGCGTGACGGCGTCAATACGTTGGCCGTGGCTTGCTTTGAATTCTCGTCCGCCAGCTGGCTCGAGGACCAGGACTTCTGGCGTCTGCACGGCATCTTCCGTTCCGTGGAGCTGGAAGCCCAGCCGTTGGTTCATGTGAACGACCTGCGCGTGCTGGCCGATTACGACCACACCACTGGCGAAGGTTCGTTGGACGTCGTCGCACTGGTGCGCAATGCTGGCACTGCTGCCGCCGTTGCCGCCACAGTGCTCGATGCTGCCGGCAACACTGTCTGGCACAGCAAGCTGACTGCCGGAGCTGATGCCGAGACGTTGACCGTGAAGGCCAATGTCGGCAAGGTCAACCCGTGGAGTGCCGAAGAGCCCACGCTGTACACCCTGCAGGTGGTGGCAACCGATGCCGCCGGTCAGGTAATCGAAGCAGCGCTGCAGCGCATCGGCTTCCGCCACTTCGCCATCGAAGACGGCCTGATGAAGCTCAACGGCAAGCGCATTGTGTTCAAGGGCGTCGACCGCCACGAATTCGATGCCCGCACCGGCCGCACGATTGCCGAAGCGGACATGATCGAGGACATCCACTCGTTCAAGCGCCTCAACATCAACGCCGTGCGCACCTCCCACTACCCCAACGAGACCCGCTGGTACGAGCTGTGCGACGAGTACGGCATCTATGTGCTGGACGAAACGAATCTCGAAACCCATGGCAGCTGGACCGATCCGGGCGATGTGTTCCAGCCCGCACGCGCCATCCCGGGCAGCAAGGACGAATGGCGCGCCGCCTGTGTGGACCGCACCGCAAGCATGGTGCGCCGCGACTACAACCACCCGAGCGTGGTGATCTGGTCGCTGGGCAACGAGGCGTTCGGTGGTGACGTGTTCTACTCGATGCGCGACTTCGTGCACGAGAACGACCCGTTCCGCCCGGTGCACTACGAGGGCACGTTCAATGACCCCGAATTCAGCGCCGCCACAGACATCATGAGCCGTATGTATGCCAAGCCTGATGAGATCGTCAAGCTATACCTCGGCGAGGACGGCAAGAAGCCGTACATTTCCTGCGAATACAGCCACTCGATGGGCAACTCCACCGGCGGCCTGCACCTGTACACCGAACTGGAGCGCTACCCGCTCTACCAGGGCGGCTTCATCTGGGATTACGTCGATCAGGCCTTGTGGCAGGACTGCGGCGACGGCACCGAGCGCCTGGCCTACGGCGGCGACTTCGAAGACCGTCCGAACGATTACGAGTTCAGCGGCGATGGCGTCATGTTCGCCGATCGCACCCCCTCCCCCAAGGCTCAGGAAGTCAAGCAGTTGTATGCCAATGTGAAGCTCGTGCCGGACGAGTCCGGTGTGACCATCACTAACGACAACCTGTTTATTTCCACTGCCTCTAGTCTGTTTACCGCGCGAGTGCTGGTGGACGGTGCGGAGCGTTGGCATGCCAACTACCGCTTCGATGTGCCTGCCGGCGAGACCGTACGTGAGCCGATCGCCTTCCCGAAGGTCACCGATTTGGTGGCTCTGTCCGGCAGCGCCGAAGTGACCTACGAAGTCGACCAGCGTCTGGCTGAGGCCACTGACTGGGCTCCGGCCGGCTACGAGCTGACCTTCGGCCAGTATGTCGCCGCGGTTTCGTTCGATGACGGTGCCGCGGATGCCGTTGTTGCCGGCGATGCCGAAGTGGCAGCCGATGGCTTCAACGCCGGTATTCACACCGACTTTGGCGAAGTGCTGCTCTCCAAGACGCAGGGTGGCATGGTCTCTTTCAAGCGCGATGGCCGCGAAATGGTGATTCGCCGCCCGAACCTGACCACCTTCCGTGCGCTGACCGACAATGATCGCGGTAACGGTTCCGGTTTCGAGCGCGCCCAGTGGATGGCCGCCGGACGCTATGCCCGTGTGACCGGTACGTCGGTCGAGGAGACTGCCGATGGCAAGGGATTGAAGGCCACCTACAGCTATGAACTGGCCGACGCCAAGCACACGCCAGTCACCGTGCACTATGAAGTCGACGCCGCACTGCGCGTGCACCTGACGGTCGAGTACCCGGGCGAGGCGGATGCCGCCACGCTGCCGGCATTTGGTCTCGAATGGATCCTGCCCAAGCAGTACGATCGCCTGCGTTTCTACGGTCTGGGACCGGAGGAAACCTATGCCGACCGTCTGCACGGCGCCAAGTTGGGCGTCTTCTCCCGTACCGCTGCCGAGGATTGCGCGCCGTACCTGCTGCCGCAGGAAACCGGCAACCATGAGCAGGTGCGTTGGGCGGAAATCACCGACGAATACGGCCACGGCATGCGCGTGACCGCAGCCGGCGGCACCCGATTCGCCACCAGCCTGCTGCCGTACAGCTCGCTGATGTTTGAGGATGCTCTGCACCAGAATGAGCTGCCGAAGCCGCGCCACACCTTCCTGCGTCTGCTGGCCGCCCAGATGGGCGTCGGTGGCGACGACACGTGGGGTGCTCCGGTTCACGACGAGTTCCAGGTGCCGGCCGACCAGCCGCTCAAGCTGGATGTGACACTCGAACTCATCTGAGTTGCCGCGGCGCTCCTGTTGAGGAGTTGCCGTTGTAGACCTGTAGACCACTGAGGGCGGTTATCGGGATTCCGGTAACCGCCCTCAGCGTCAATAATTTAGGAAATAAGCGGCTTCGTCCTAAAATCTTGTCACTGACTCTGTCTCAGTGACAGAAATTTAGGGGCATGGGGCTGATTTCCTGAAATCCTGTCACTGAGTTGCCGCGAACGACAAAAATTTAGGACGAGTGGACTATTTTCCTAAATTTCTGACGCTGTCGGAAAAAACAATTGGCCATCTGCGGGAGGCTCATAGTTGGGCACGTGTCGCTGCCGGGGAGTTGATCGGTCATCCATGGAGTCTCATGGTCGCGGTGGTGACTCGCATTGCGATTTTCTCCACCTTCAGAATGATGTCGTGTTTACTGGCGGCTTCGTATGATGACGAACGATGCTTACGTATTTGGGTTATTTTTCGACGTCGTTCACTATTGCAATCGTAATGTGGCCGATTCTTTCGGCCGTACTTACTTTGCCGATTCTGGCTGGGCTGTACCATCGCCACCATCGTATGAAGTTGTTGTCTGCGGGAGCCGCATATCTGACGGTACTGTATGTGCTCGGTTTGATTACATTCACACTGTATCCGATGCCGGATGACCCGGAAGCGTTCTGCGCGGCGAATGCCGGCCAGTTCGCACCACAGCTTGACCCGCTGCGTTTCATCTCAGACATCCAAAACGGCGGATTGAGCGGCATACTGCAGCTGGTAATGAACGTGGTGCTGTTCATGCCGCTTGGTTTCGTGCTCACCCGGTGGCTGCGCTGGCGTTGGTGGGCGGTGCTGATTGGCGGATTCGCCGTATCGTTGTTCATCGAAAGCTCGCAGCTCAGCGGTTTCTGGGGCCTCTACCCGTGCGCCTACCGTCAGTTCGACGTCAACGATCTGATGACCAATACGTTGGGTGCGATGGCGGGCCTCGCCGTGGCCGTGTTGTTCGGCAAGTGGGTGCCGCTGGCCCACATGCCCGAACGCAGCGAGTATAATGAACACCCTGGCGCGGTGCATCGTCTGGTGACGTTCATCATCGATATGGTTTTTGTGGCCTTGGTATACGTCCCGCTCACCTTGTTGGTGACGTTCTTGTTCTACTGGGCGGCTGAGCCTTTGCAGAACGGTGATTTCATGCTGTTCGGTGGACATCTGACCGTTGGCGTTGGTTGGCTGAACTTCCTTGCGCCAATAGGAGCCAGTCTGGCGTTCCTCATTTTCGAGTTCCTGATTCCGCTGGGGCATAAGGGCCGCACGCTTGGCGGCATGTATACGCACATGACCATTGAAACCAAGCCGCGCAAGGGAATCGCGCGCGCCGTGTTCTACATTCTGCGCACGCTGATTATGGGCGCAATGGTGGTTATGTTCATTATCGGATTCGGACACAACGCGCATATCATGCACTACACCTTCTACGGCTTCGTCATCCTGTTCCTCTTCGCGGTGTTCGCCCATCGCATGCCTTGGGACTTTGTGCCCTGATCTTCGGTGGCGCCGGCCCCGGCTGTGCCCGTGTATGGAGCGGCGGATGTCGCTGCGGCACCGGCTGAGTCATCTGCCGCGAATGCACATTCGGACAAAGAGGGTGCGGCAACCGTGGCGGGTGATGATGCTGTATCTGGCGTGCCCGATTCGGATGCTGCGTCGAAGGGTGCGGTGAATACGAAGAATACGGGTGATGCGCGTGCCGAAGACGATGAATCCGCCGCCACAAATCCGAATACTGTGGGACAAGATGAAAAATAGGCCGATTTTTGGCTGTTGTCCCATTCCCATAGTTGTGGCCTGATATGGCATAACCGTAGGAATGGCGGTATTCCAACGATTCTGATTTCTTGTGTTGGGACAATCGAACAGTCAATCGATTGATGCTGATGTTGTCCCACAGTCTCGTGGGACAACATCGCAAAAACAGCGATTATCGTATGTTGTCCCACGCTGAATAGCATCGGCCCCTGCCCCTCATGAGTGGAAGGACGGGGGCCGATTGGTTTATTCGCGATTGCGATCGCGGCAGTCTGTCAGAGGATCACAGCACGCCCTGGGCGACCATGGCGTTGGCCACCTTGACGAAGCCTGCGATGTTGGCGCCAGCCATCAGGTCGCCTTCCTCGCCGTATTCCTTGGAGGCAGCCAGGGAGTTGGCGACGATGGACTCCATGATGGACTTTAGCTTGGCGTCGACCTCCTCGAAGGTCCAGCTCAGGCGGTAGCTGTTCTGGCTCATCTCCAGGCCGGAGACGGCCACGCCACCGGCGTTGGCAGCCTTGGCCGGGCCGTACAGCAGGCCGGCGTTCTTGTAGACCTCAATGGCCTCCGGAGTGGACGGCATGTTGGCGCCTTCGCACACCACCTTGCAGCCGTTGGCAACAAGAACCTTGGCGGACTCCTCGTTGATCTCGTTCTGGGTGGCGCATGGCAAGGCGATGTCGCACTTGACGGTCCACACGCCGGAGCAACCCTCGTGGTACTCGGCGGACGGCACACGCTCGGCGTACTCCTTGATACGACCGCGCTCGACTTCCTTGATTTGCTTGACCACAGCAACGTCGATGCCGTTCGGATCGTAGACGTAGCCGTTGGAATCGGACACGGTCACGACCTTGGCGCCCAGCTCCTCGGCCTTCTGCGCGGCGTAGATAGCCACGTTGCCGGAGCCGGAGATCACGACGGTCTTGCCCTTGAAGGAATCGTTCTTCAGCACGCGCAGGGCTTCGGCGGTGTAGTAGCAGACGCCGTAGCCGGTGGCCTCAGTACGGGCCAGGGAGCCGCCGAATTCCAGACCCTTACCGGTCAGGACGCCGGAGTACTCGTCGCGGATGCGCTTGTACTGGCCGAACAGGTAGCCGATTTCGCGGCCGCCCACGTTGATGTCGCCGGCGGGAACGTCGGTGAACTGGCCGATGTGACGGCACAGCTCGGTCATGAAGGCCTGGCAGAAGCGCATGACCTCGGCGTCGGACTTACCCTTCGGGTTGAAGTCGGAGCCGCCCTTGCCACCGCCCATCGGCAGCGTGGTCAGGGAGTTCTTCAGGATCTGCTCAAAGCCGAGGAACTTGATGACGCCCTCGTTCACGGTCGGGTGGAAGCGCAGACCGCCCTTGTATGGACCAATGGCGGAGTTGAACTGCACACGGTAGCCACGGTTGACCTGCACCTTGCCTTCGTCGTCAACCCAGGCCACGCGGAACTTGACCACGCGCTCAGGCTCGACGAGGCGCTCCAGAACGCCGTTCTTTTCGTATTCGGGGTGCTTGGCAATGACCGGCTGGAGGGTGTCGAGCACCCCGAATACGGCCTGTAGGAACTCCGGCTGGTCACCATCGCGAGCAACGACCTGGTCGTACACGCGCTTCACGTACTCATCAGTGAGCATAATTCTCCCTAGAGGTTGGGTTATCAAATAAGGCGATTTTATTGTATGTACGGTGTCAAGGGGTGACAAGAAATTGCTCAGGATGTGGCGTGGAGCGGATGTGGTCTACGCCACCAACTCTGATGCATCGGCGCGAGCGATGGCCTGCTCGTAGTCTTTGGTGCCCTTGAAGACTTCCTTGGTCCACGGGTTGATGCCCTGCTTCTTGGCGCGCAGCAGGATGTAGCCGAGTGCCAACACGTTGGCCACTAGCGCGATTAGGGACACCGCAAGGTTCACGTTCGGGTTGTTCACGGACTGTGTGGAGAACACGGAGTAGTCCTGGAACATCGGGAATACCTGCGCGAACATGCACCAGATGGCCAATGTATTGGCGCGATTCTGGATCCAGCCGCCCTTGTTCCAGAAGAAGTTGGCCACGGTGGGCGCCAGCAGCAGTGCAAGGCCGCAGTACCAGGAGTGGGTGGGCAGGCAATTGTAGGTGTAGCAGAAGTTCCACAGATCGTAGGCCACGATGAACACCCAGGTCATGTCCGGCCAGAGCATGTCGTCCTTCTTCTTGGAGGCGTAGATGCCGAACCAGCCGGTCATGCAGAAGATATTGAGGATGCCGGCCAAGCCGTTGAACACGTTGTGCCAGCCACCGTAGAGGGTCACGCCTTCAGTGGAGATCCAGGTGGTGTCCCAGCCGCGGATGGCGGATTCGAAGTCAGAGACCACGGCGATGAGGATGTTGATGGCCACGATCACGAACGGGAAGCACTTGAACCAGTGGGATTTGCCGATAGAGCCCCACTTGTATTTGAGGGCCATAAAGCCGATGCAGCCGATGGTGGCCGCGTAGAGCTTGGCGTAGTGGAACCAGCTGGTCATGTGCACGTAGGTCGGGTTGTTGAGTGCCCAGTCGGCGCCCATTGCGGCGGCGGTGTAGATGGTGATGAAGTAGACGGTCAGCACAGCCGGGACGACGAGGAAGGCGACGATGCCGCCGGTTTTGGTGCGGCGAGCCAGTTCATTGGCGCCAATAAGGCAGCAGAAGACGAGTATCCAGCCAATCCATTGGTAGATGGCGTTGTCGCCGTAGACCTGAAACAGCATGAGCGGTCCTTTCTGATATGTGGTGCGCCCCGCGATTCTCCATCGGATTCCGAGCGCCGACGCCGCTTATTGACGCAGCATCAATTTCTCTCACGGCATAGTGTATCCCTATGTTGACATGGTGTCAATATGGGTTCTGTGCATGCGGTTTCGCATCATTACAAGGTTGACAGGCCGCTGAAATTTGTCTGTGACGCACTAGAATCGGATTGGATGTTGAGAAATTGGTTGCGAAAAGATAAAAACCCTTGGAATCGGCATGATCCCAAGGGTTATCTGTGGAGCTAGCCGGGTTCGAACCGGCGACCCTCTGCTTGCAAAGCAGATGCGCTACCAGCTGCGCTATAGCCCCAGTGAAAAAAAGAGCGGCACGCGGGCCGCTTCACTTTTTTCTGTGGGCCCGGGAGGACTTGAACCTCCGACCTCATCCTTATCAGGGATGCGCTCTAACCAGCTGAGCTACGGGCCCGATCCATACGCTCTAAAAGCGCACAAGTAGCTATAATACCGATTCCCTTTGACTTGTCAATGCGTAAGAGACGGCGTGTCGCGGGTGGTGCCTTGCTGGGGGAGTGCGGTTGTGTCGTGCTGCGGACGGACAATATGCGGCATGAAGATTGATGGGCTGGAAGTGCAGGTGGTGCGTAAACCCATCAAGAATATGTACCTGCGCATCAAGCCGCCGAATGGTGTGGTCATGATTTCCGCGCCGCGGCGGATGGCCGAGCAGACCATTATTGATTTTGTCCGGGATCGGAGGCCTTGGATTGATAATCACCGGCGTCGTATGGCACTTGCCCGAGAGCGTTCGGTGATTGGCAGCTTGGGTGATTCCTGGCAGCGTGGCGCCGGCCATGGGGGAGTGGGCCTTGCTTCGGGCGGGTTCGATGGTGTGAACAACGGCAGTAGTGTGGCCACCGATAATGCGGCATTGACGTGGACTAAAGAGTTGCGTGAACGTGCGTCGGCCAATATCAACGCACAGTTGCCTGCGTTGCTGGCCAAATGGGGGCCGATTGTTGGCCGTACTCCTACGCATATCACGTTGCGGGTGATGACTTCTCGTTGGGGGTCATGCACGCCTCGTACCGGCCGAGTTCGCCTGAACCTTCAGTTGGGCCTTATGGAGCCGCAATTCCTGGAATATGTGCTGGTGCACGAAATGACCCATTTGTGGGAAAGCGGTCACGGTACCGGATTCCAGCGGCGCATGACTACGTATCTGCCGAATTGGAAGGCGTTGCGCCGCGATCTCAATCGTCGTGTGGTGCTGTAGAGGGTTATTCGGAATGAGGTAGTTGTGGTTCCTGCCATAACTGCATGGCAACGCTGGCCCGTAGTGTGACGGTGGTTGTCTGCTTCCTTTTATTCCGGATAGTCGCCGTCGCCACTCCTGGTAGTCCTTGGGGGTGGAAGGATGCCGGCCCCTTGCCGGTTCCTGACGATGGATCATGGCCGACACCCGAGTGTCGTTTCCTTGTCAGTTTCGGACGTTTGCGGGTCGGCCTGCCTTTCGGTGGGGTCGGGGCGACGTGCTTGTGTCCGAGATATCGGCATCCTTTCCCGGCGATGTTGACAGCCGAACCGTAGTCACGTGGGATGGTCCGCCCGCAGCCGGGGCACTGGTATTCCCTGGCTTTGCCGAGGTTCTTGTGGAGCGGACCTGCAGGCCATCGTCGACGAGATCAACGACACCCCCATGAAGGCCCTGGGCCGGGAAACGCCCAACGAGGCTTGGTATCGCGAACTCGGCAAGGTAATGTCGAGGACAAGCCACCCAAGGACGAGCGTTGCACTTTCAATTAGACAACGGGACCTGATGATCTACCAACAAGTGCGGCGCATCGATGAACTCGAACGGCGCATCAGCGAACTTCAGCTGGAGCTGAAGCAGTGTGAAGGCCAGCAAGGGCGAACCGATCGGTCCAGCCGAGCTACTCAGACCAACCAGCCCAGCCAGTCCGTTCAGACCAACCTAACTGATTAGAACGGGCCCTCTGACCAGTCCGAACCATCTGACCGGCCTGTACTTGTTGACTAAGTGTGCTGCCCGTCATTCGTTATGGAACATGCCGGCCATGTATACAGGCAGGTAGGTTACATTCCCTTCGACTGAGACGTTGCACGGGCCAAGCACATAGCCTGTATTGAAATGGTATTCAGGGTGGGCGAGCACGTTGTCCATTGCGCGATGGCGTTTGTAGGATTTGCCGGACTTCACCTCAATCGGCAGCACGTGATCGTTGCGGTCTTGGATGAGGAAATCGAGCTCGCCAAGCTTCTTACTGTTGTAGTAGTACAGGTCAAATCCGTGAGCGCGTAGCTCTTGGGCCACCGCATTTTCATAGATTGAACCGTAGTTGATATCAGGGTTGCCGTCGAGTACGTCGAGCGCGGTTTTCTTGAGAAACGAGCCGGTAAGCAGACCCACGTCGTTGTAAAAGAGTTTGAAGAGGTTACGTTCCTTGCTCATCTCCAACGGTGTGCACGGTTCGTCCACGTTGTACGCGGCGACGGCTACATCCGCATTGACCAGCCAATCGAAATCGGAAGCAACCGATTGGAATCTCATGTTCTTTTCGATTTTGGCGAAGGTAAAGCGCTTGTTTGGGTTATTTAACTCGCTGGGCACCAAATCGTAGATAGCGCGGATATGCAGCCGGTCTTCTTTGCGCGCGTATTGGCTGATATCGCGGCGATATTCACGCTTTATGTTCTCTTGTATAGTGCGCACGTCCGCAACGCTGCCGTTTGCCACGAACGAGTCGACTGCGGCAGGCATGCCACCGATGACCAGATATTTGGAGTATAGCTCCATGAGCCTTTGATGAATGAACTCATCCACTTCCTGGTGCTTGGCAAAGCATTCGGCAAGCATATCGAATACGTCGTTGCCGATATGCTGCGACCAGCAGAACTCTTGGAAATCCAGTGGATACATATCCAGCTCGGTCAGGTACCCGACCGGTACCGAGCGTATATCTTCGAGCTCGACTCCAAGTGGCGAGCCGGAAAGCGCGTAATCGAACCGACCATCATCTACAAGGAACTTAATTGCGGTGACCATTTCCTTGCAACGCTGGACCTCGTCAAAGAAAATCAGGGTTTTGCTGGGTACTAATGGCGTATTTACGGCCAGTTCCAGCCTCATCAGTAGGTTTTTGGCATCGCGGGGCCGGTCGAATAATGCAACGAGGCCGGGGTTCTCGATGAAATTGAGCTCGGCGATATGGTCGTAATGCTGTTGGGCAAAGTGCCTGATGATATAGGTTTTGCCAATCTGACGGGCTCCGGTGACCAGCAGTGCAGTGCGTTTCGGCGCGGATCTCCAAGCTTCCAGCTGTGTCTCGATTTTTCTTCGCAGCATGAGAATCTCCAGTCATTTGTAGGCCTTGCATCTATGCTGGGCACGTTTTCCAACTGTTTATAGAGCATATTTTACACTTTTCCAACCATAAGAATGCGGTTTTGGCTACGTTTTCCAACCTCAAAATGGGGAGTTTTATACACTTTTCCAACTTATGTATGTGGAGACTCTCTATTTCACGTGAGACGAAAGTGGCTCCCCTCTTTGAGGGGAGCCACGGAATACTGCTTTTACTTATGCCAGGTGAGAGCGCATGAACCACTGGAATTTCTCGAGCTGCTGGACGTGATCCTGGATGACGTTGGAGCTGATCACATCCAGCTCGTCCAGCTCGGCGATGGCCTTGCGGTCGTCGGCGATGAAGGCGTCGTAGTACTCGATCAGCGCCTTGAGATACGCCTCGGTGCCGGCGCGGCCTTCGACGTCGAACGGCTTCCGCGTGCGGTTGCGCATGATTGCGTCGGTACGGCCGTCCGGCGTGCCGCCCAGCGTGGCGATGCGCTCGGCGGTCTCATCCGCCTGAGCCAGCACGGATTCGACCTCAGGATCGAGCATCTTGTGCACGGCGATGAAGTTCGGTCCGGTCACATTCCAGTGTGTATGCTTCAGGACCAGCGCGGCCTCCTGCTCCTGGCTCAGTCGGTTCTGCAGGATGGCGATGGCCTTCTCACTGGCCGCTTCATCAAGGCCCGGCATAACAAATGCAAGTGTCATAATGTTCCTTCTTTCTATCGGTGGAACGTTGCTCTTCAATTCTACGATCTGCGGTTCTGCCCCGGGCCGAACAAATAGGTGGTGAATATCACGTGACTATTAGGACCAATTGCAAAAAACTCTCACTGGCAGCGGCTCAGTGAGAGTTTTTGCAAAACGCGGTTAGTTGGCGTCGTCGGTTTGGGGTTCCTCCGGCAGTGGCGCATGGTCCGGGGCACCGGCTTTGCGGACTTCGATGGTTTCGATGCGGCGGCCATCCACCTTGGTGATGACCATGTTGTAGCCGTCGTCGGAATGCAGCACGTCGCCCATCGCACCCATCTTGCCGGTCTTGGACAGGAAGTAGCCGGCGACCGTCTCGTACGGGCCGTCCTCCAATTCGATGCCGGTCAGATCGGCGAAGTCCTCAATGGTCATGCTGGCCTCGATCGTGGCCACACCATTGACGAACGCGGTGCGGGTGGTGCGTTCGCCGCCCTTCTCGCTGGGCAGATCGTACTCATCGCGAATATCGCCCACAAGCTCCTCAGTCATATCCTCAAGCGTCACGATGCCGTCCGTGCCGCCGTACTCGTCGATGACCACGGCCAGATGGATGCCGCGCTTACGCAGCAGTTCCAGGCTCGGCAGCAGCTTGGAGGTGCCGGGCAGGGAGATGCCTTCGCGCACCACATCGCGCACGATCTTGGCGTTCGGATCGCGCACGTCCAGCAGATCGCGCACATGCACGAAGCCGATCACGTCGTCGAAATCCTTGCCGGTCACCGGGTAACGGGAGTACGGCTGGTCGCGTACGAACGCGGCGGCCTCGGCCAGGGGCTGGTCGCCCTCGATGAAGACCACGTCGGCACGCGGGCGCATCACCTCGGCGACGATGGTTTCGGACGCATCGAACACATCGTCCAGAATCGTGCGTTCGTCCTTGGAGAGGTTGGTGTTGGAGCTGACCAGCACGCGCAGCTCGTCGTCGGACACCTCGGACTCGGTCTGCTGCGGGTCGAAGCCGAGCAGGCGGACGATGCCGTTCGTGTTCTTGCCGATGAGCCAGATGATCGGGCGGCAGACGGCGGCGAAGGCGTCGATGGCGGGCACCACGGCGCGCGCGATCTGCTCGGTGCGCTGCATGGCGATGCGCTTGGGCACCATCTCGGAGATAACGATGGAGCAGTAGGAGATGATGAGGGTCAGGATGATGTTCACCAGGCCGCCGGCGATGCCGGGGTGCACACCCCAGCTTTCGACCACCGGAATCAGGTAGGGGGCGATGGAAGAGGCGCCGAACGAGGCGGACAGGAAGCCGGAGAGCGTCACGCCGATCTGCACGGTGGAGAGGAAGGTGTTCGGGTCACGTGCGATTTTGGCGACTTTGGCGCCGCGAGCGTCCTCCTGCTCCATTTGCTCGATCTGCGAGCCGCGCAGAGAGACCAATGCCAACTCGGTGCCGGAGAACACGGAACCGATAACGAGAAATACAAAAATCAGGAGGATGTTCAAACCAAGTGACATGCCTTTAACTCTAGGGGAGTGGCACGTCAAATTGGGGTGTGCTAGCTGCGCTGGCTATGTGAGGCGTGATGTGTGCCGACGTGCGTGACGGTGTGAAATAGTATGCAATGGTACGCAATCGTGTCATATGGTGTAATTTCGTGTAATTTGGTACGCATTCGTGTAATATAGTACGCAATCGTGGCAGATGGTACGTGTTGTGGGCAGGAGTATGGTCATGGCAAGCAATCCCTTCAAACCAACCGCCGGTAAAATGCCGCCGATTCTTATTGGTCGGCACTCCATCATCGAGGATTTTTCCGAAGCGTTGACCAACGGAGTAGGGGCTCCTGGGCGCATTATGCTGGTCACCGGGCAGCGTGGCTTTGGAAAGACGGTGATGCTCACCGAATTTCGGCGTATCGCCAAAGCGCAGCATTGGGAAGTCATTGGAGAGACGGCGTCCGCGGGGCTTGTCACGAGACTCATAGCGGCATTATCGCCTTCGGGATTGCGCCTGGATCAGGCCAACATCAGTCCTTCCATTGGAATTTCCGGCATTGCCACGGCGAGTCTCGGGCAAGCGCACTTTTCTGCGGAATTCAATCCGCTGACGTTGCGCAACGCGTTGAATAAACAGTTGGGCAGTAAGAAGCTCGGTAAGGGGAAGGGCATTCTTATCACCATCGATGAGACGCAAGCGGCCTCACACGATGATTTGGTGGCTATTGCTACAGCCGTGCAGCACGTCATTACGGATGCCGATGAAAGTGATACGCCTGATGCCGACAAGAAAGGCGTTGCCATCGTATTTGCCGGCTTGCCGTATATGGTCAACGATTTGCTGGATAACGAGGTGACCACATTTTTGCGCCGCGCGTTGCGCCGTGAGCTAGATAATGTGCCGCTTCCAGACGTCAAGAATGCGTTCTTGGAGACGGTTGCGGATTCCGGTAAGACCATCAGCGAGGAGGACGCGCTGGAGGCCGCTCGCCAGTCCGACGGATATCCGTATATGGTGCAGCTCGTCGGCTATTACATGTGGCAATCCGCGCAGCGTCGAGGCTCGAATGTCATTACTGCTGATGATGTGACAACCGGTGTTTCCGATGCGTTGCTCGCCTTCGACGATGCCGTATGCGCTCCGGCGTTGGACGGTACCACCAGCGCAGAACGGTTGTTCCTTACGGCGATGGCCGAAGATTCGCCGAATCCCACGCAGGTTGGCGATATTGTGGATCGCACGCGCAGAAGCCGCAGCTGGGTGAGCAAGTACCGGGCGATTCTCATCAAGGATCAGCTCATTCGACCAGCTGGGCATGGGCGGCTGGAGTTTGCGGTGCCGCATTTGGGGCAATATTTGCAGTCACTATAGAACTGCAAACAAGGCTCAGAAGCTCAGCACTTCCACTTTGCCGGAGTCGAGCTGGTAGCGGGCGCCGACGATCATGAGCTTGTCGTCGGCGAGAGCCTGCTGGATAACGGGGGACTGCTCCGCCAGAGTCTCAATGGTATGGGCCACGTGCACGCGCTCAATATCCTCGTGCTCCTCAAGTTCCGCCTCGCGCGCTTGCCACACGGACATGCCGGCCTGGCGTAGGATAATCGACTCGGCGGTGGCAATGTGCTCATCGAGATCATCCATGGCGTCGGCGGCTTCCAACGAACCATCTGCCTCGGAGGTGATGGTGCGCATCAGGTCGTCAAGCTCCTGCGTGGCGGCCTCGATTGCGCCGCAATGCTCATGGCCCAACACGCAGATCAGACTGACATGCAGCTTCTTGACCGCATACTCCAACGAAGCGATGACGGCACTATCGATGAGCTGGCCGGCGGTGCGTACGGTGAACAGGTCACCCAAGCCCTCATCGAAGATGATTTCCGGAGGTACGCGCGAATCCGAGCAGGCAAGCACAGCGGCGTCGGGGTTCTGGCCGTCAAGCAACGTCTGGCGGGTTTCCTTGTCTTGCCATGGATGGTCCGGCTTGCCTTCGGCGAATCGGCGATTGCCTTGGAGCATACGGCTCCACGTCGCATTTGCGGTCGATTCCTGTTCAACGTCTGCCTGAGCCATGAAAACCTCCATTATCAGCGGACTGCTGGTACCCATAGTAGCGATTGGAAGTGCGGATTCGCGACTGCATGCATAATCTGGCTTTGCCCAAAGCATAATGAGAACGCTCACAATCTCAATCCTGTTTAAGGGTGGGCCGTGATGATAGTCAGCACAAGGGCTGTGGCTGGTGTGATAAGGCTCATATGTTCTGTCCGTGCGAGCCCTGTGCCGCCACACTACGATGGGTTCTGGTAATCGCCTGAAGAATCCTGAAAGGACCGAAAATGACTCTTCTGCAGCATGAACTGACCGATTTCAAGGTGAACGCATTCCAGAACAACGAGTTCCATGAGGTGACCAAAGATGATGTGCTCGGCCACTGGTCCCTGTTCTTCTTCTACCCGGCTGACTTCACGTTCGTGTGCCCCACCGAGCTTGAGGACTTGGCCGAGAACTACGCCAAGTTCAAGGAAATCGGCTGTGAGGTCTACTCCGTCTCCTGCGACACTCACTTCGTGCACAAGGCCTGGCATGACGCCAACGAGAAGATCGCCAAGATTGAATACCCAATGCTGGCCGACCCGACCGCCCTATTGGCCAAAGATCTCGACACCTACAACGAAGTTGATGGCATGGCCGAACGCGGTGACTTCATCGTGAGCCCTGAGGGCAAGGTTGTGGCTTACGAGGTCATCTCCTCCAACGTGGGTCGTAACGCCGAAGAGCTGCTGCGCCGCGTGCAGGCCTCCCAGTTTGTCTACGAGCACGGCGACCAGGTTTGCCCTGCCAACTGGACCCCGGGCGAGGAAACCATTGAGCCCAGCCTCGACCTCGTCGGCCAGCTGTGACGGTTTGAACTAAGGCATGTTGTTTGCCCCCGCTGGCGGGGGCTGTCGGCAACGCCGACTGGAGGTGGTCGCGGCAATAGGTGAACCAACCCCCACCCGCTTCGCGGGAGCCCCCGCCAGCGGGGGCCTGTGTATATGCAAGGAGTTTCAATCATGACTCAGACCAATAATCTTTATGACGTCGTAGTCATTGGTGGCGGACCTGCAGGCCTTACCGCGGGTCTGTACTTGGCCCGCGCTCGCTACCGTGTGCTGATTCTCGAAAAAGACGATTTCGGCGGGCAGATCACCATCACCAACGAGGTCGTCAACTATCCGGGAGTTGGCCGCACCACGGGTCGTGCGCTCACCCAGACCATGCGTCAGCAGGCACAGGACTTTGGTGCTGAATTCCTTTCCGCCGAGGCCACCGGCCTTGACGTGGACGGCGACATCAAAACCGTGCACACTTTGCGTGGCGACATCAAGACCTTCGGCATCCTCATCGCCACCGGCGCCAGCCCGCGCAAGCTGGGCTTCGAGGGCGAGGCCGAATACGCAGGCCGTGGCGTGGCTTACTGCGCCACCTGCGACGGCGAGTTCTTCGCCGGCAAGGAGGTGCTGGTGGTTGGCGGCGGATTCGCTGCGGCCGAGGAATCCGTGTTCCTGACTAAGTACGCCTCCAAAGTCACTGTTCTCGTGCGTGAACCGGACTTCACTTGTGACGCCGCAGTGGCCGCCGAGGCCAAAAACAACCCGAAGATCGACGTGCGCTATCAGGTCGAACTGAAGGGTGTCACTGCCGGTCAGGGCGGCCTGCGTGAGGCTTCGATTCTTGATTTGGCTACCGGTCAGACCGAAACTTGGAAGCCCGCCGATTCGGGCACGTTTGGTGTCTTCGTGTTTGCTGGCTATGTGCCTGCCACTGATTTGGTGTGCGGCGTGGTGGAGCTCGATGATCACGGTTACGTGGTCACGCATGACTATCTTGAAACCTCGGTGCCAGGCGTGTATGCGGCTGGCGATTTGCGCGTCAAGAACCTGCGCCAGGTGGTCACCGCCACCGCCGATGGTGCGATTGCTGCCGTGGAGCTGGAGCGTTACGCCAAGCAGATGAGCGAGAAAACCGGCATGGTGCCGCCTCGCCCCACCGTCTCCGCTTACGAGGAGTCCGAAGCGAAGGCCGCCTCCGCCGCCTCGGCCGCCGGCACGACGCCCGCTCCGGCACCCGCCAAGCGCAGTGCCGATGCCGCAGCCGCAGCCAGTGCCGCCAAGAAGCCCGGCGAGCTGTTCTCTGCCGCCATCAAGCAGCAGCTTGATGTGGTATTCGGGCGCATGACTCGCCCGGTCACGATTGCCCTTGAGCTGGATGACACTCCACTTTCGGCGGAATTGCAAGGCTTTATCGGCGAGATGGTCGCCTTGTCTGGTGGCAAGTTGAACTCGGTTGCCGTCGATGCCGCAGGGCTGATTACTGCGGTGGACGGTTCGAGTGCGCCTACGTCGTTGGTAGTCGGCGAGCCGCTGACCGTCACTCTGCCGAGTGGCACCGAACTGCCTACTTATGGTTCGTTAGACGATTCCGGCCGCGCCACATTCGACGTTGCCGGTGTCCTGCCACTCGCCCGCCCGGCCGTGCGCATCTGCGTGCCAGCCGAGGGCGACGAGGCCGGCAAGGAAGGCAATGGCTCACTGGTCTTCACCGGCATGGCTTTCCATGGCGTACCCTCCGGCCATGAGTTCAACTCCTTTGTGCTCGGCCTGTACAACGCGGCCGGACCAGGCCAGCCGCTGGGAGACGATCTGATCGAACGTGCGAAGTCCATCACGGACCCGCTGAACATCATGATTCTCGTCTCGCTCACCTGCACGATGTGCCCGGAAACCGTGCTCGCCTCCCAGCGTATTGCCTCTCTGAGTCCGGCCGTGCGCGCCGAAGCCTATGACGTCTCGCACTTCCCCGAGCTCAAAGACCAGTACGGCGCAATGAGCGTGCCCTGCATCGTCATCACCCACGCCGACGGCACCCAGCAAGTCGAATTCGGCAAAAAGAGCATCCCCCAAATGCTCGAACTGGTCGGCGCGTAAGCCGCACGGCCTCAGCCGTATTCAACAGCAACAACAACGATTCTGCCAAAACCATGACGTGCATCGATTGATGCGCCCGATTCCGGCAGAATCGTTGTTCCGTCATGTCTTCATTTCCCGATTTGACATGTTTTCGTTTCTGACTTTGACATGATTTTGATTCTTAGAAAACGTCCGCAGCCCCCTACCGGTGATTTGTTTGTTAACGGATTACACTGGAGTACCGTAAGGCAGGAACAATGGAGGGTTTGTGGGTAGAACTATGCCATAACCCCGTTTAAAGGAGTATTCACTGGGGCGGCAGCATGGAAGTGCTTTTGGTCGGTAATACCGATTTCATTACCAAACAGTGGATTCAGCATGCCTTTCCCCGAGACCATGTGGTGATAGCGGAACGAGAAGGCACCGTAGACGGCAATGACCGTCTCAGAATCGTCAACATGTCTGACGCCAACACCCTTGCCGAAACCCTTACCACATACGAATTTGATCGCATCGTATTCTTTTCCGAAAATCTGACCCCACGCAGTGACCGAGACGGCGATCTGGGAACATTGCGAAGATTTCTGCATGCCATTCGCAACAGGCAAACGCAAATGCTGATGGTCAGCGGCCCCGAATCCGAATTTACCTATCCGGAAAACGCCGACGTACGTGATACCAGCAAAAGCCTGATGTCTCGAGCGTCGGAAGAACTCTGCCTGTACTACGCACGCACCTACCGTCTGGAAGCGAAGATCATTCGCTGCCCATACTTGTATGCACCCGAACGCAATGGGGCAACCGCATATTTCGGCAGGCTGTTCGAACAGGCGTCAGCAGGGTCGATCTCATTCCGTGAACGCGAACAGCAGCAGACATGCTTTCTCTGCGCCGACGATCTTGCCGAACTGATCTACCGCATGTTCGACGATTGGACCGCCGAAAGCGATATATTCCATGTGCCCAACGTGTTCAACTTCACATACGGTGATTTAGCTGATGTGATCAGCGCGGCATTTCCCGGATTGTCGGTGACTTTTGGCGAAGACAGGCCCCAAAGTTACCCAGCAGACGATCATGTGCTGCGATTGCGCTATGGCTGGTCGCCGCGATATTCGCTCAAACAGGATCTTCCCCTGGTGCTGCAACGCTGGAAAGAGGCGCGTGCTCAGGAACAATCCGGAAAGCACCCGATCTGGGATTTTCTGCGCAACCATTCAAAACCATGGATCGCAATCGAAATTTTCATCACGTTCATATTGGAAGAACTGCTTCGCACCGCGGTACAAGGCAACAGTCAGCTTGAAACTGTGGATTTGCGCCTGTTTTTCGTGGTGATCGTCGGCACGATGTACGGAATGAACGCAGGCGTGTTCGCGGCCGCGCTCGCATGTGCCGGCATGGCGTTGTCGTACGCGTCGAACGGCGCGTCATTCGCTCCGTTGTTTTACGACACGTCGAACTGGCTTGCGTTCGTAGTGTATTTCGTTGCCGGCGCAGTATGCGGATACGTGCAGATGCGCAATCGCGAAAACCTGCGATTCATGCGTGACGAAAACAGTTTGCTGCGTGAACGACTTGCGTTCCTGCGTGACCTGTACGACGATGTGCTTGATGATCGTCGTATGCTGCGCGGACAGATTATCGGCAGGCGCGACAGTCTCGGCAAAATGTATGCGATGACCCGTGAATTGGACGAAGTGCTGCCTCGAAAGCTGTATCACGCGACCATTCGCATTATGCAAGATACGTTGGGCGGCGATAGTTTCGGTATTTACCGAATCGATAATGGTGGTCGTTTCGCGCATTTAGTGGCCGCGAGTCCGCAGACCGAATCCTTATTCAGTAAATCGGTGCTGCTTGAGAATTATGCCAACATTGTCACGGCCTTGGATCATGGCGGATTGTGGGTAAACCGCAATCTTGAACAAAACCTTCCAATGTATGCGGCGGGCGTGCGTGCCGATGGCAAGCTGGCCGTGGTGATTGTGCTTGCCAAAGCGCAGCCCGACCAAATGAACCTGTACTTCCAGAACCTGTTCACCATCATATGCGGCTTGGTGGAATCCGCGATGGTGCGTGCCTTCGATTATGAGAATGTTGCGTGGCAGACGATGCTGGTGCCCGGCACGGAATTCTTGAACACTCAGGTGTTCCTGTCCAAAGTGCTGGCTGCAAACGAGCTCAAGCACGCTCATATGAGCAATCATCTGCTGTTGCGTGTGGAAGACGCCTGGCAAGACGATGGTAGCCGCCTGATGGGAGCCATTCGTCAAACGGATGAGGCCGGTGTACTGCAGGACGGCAATGTGTATGTGCTCATGGATCAGGCCAGCGAGCATGAGCTGCCGATCATCAACGGTCGTTTGGCCCAGGCTGGATTGCATGTGAAGCTAGTTTCAGGCCACGAGGAAGATTCGTTGCTGGCTGAGGCTTCGGAACAAGTAGCTGCCGAGTCGCAAGCGGATGAAACGCCGCGCAGTGACGCTGCGCCGAATGACTCCGCATCGCATGAAGGTGGCGCAGCATGAATGCGACGGTGATGGCGATGCCGCTTATCGCCGTGCATGTAATGATATGCGTGCTGCTGTGCGTATTGTCTCGCGTTGGCGTGCTTCGTGTGGAGGGGCGACTGCTTCCTTTCATGCTGCTGGTGCCATTGTGGGGGCCGTTATGCGTGCTGTTGCTGCATGCGAGCACGCTGATTCGCGTTGGCGCGCACACGGCTCCGGGGCTTGAGCAAATGCGTGTGGATGATGAGGAACGTCGAAGCGTTCTCGTTGAGGAACGAGCCGATTTCGCCAATACAGTGCCGTTGGAAGAGGCGTTGATCGTCAATGATTCGAGTCAGCGGCGCAGTCTGGTGATGTCCATTCTCAACGATAATCCCAGCCGTTATATCGATGTGTTGTCGCAGGCCCGACTGAATGAGGATGTGGAAGTCGTGCATTACGCGGCTACCGCCATGGCGCAGATCAGTGCCAAGGAAGATCTTGCATTGCAGCGCTGCCGTAACGATTATCTGCAGCATCGAAATTCCGAAACGATGTTGGAACGCTATTGCGATGCGCTGGAACGATATGTCAATTCCGGTATTGCGCAAGGATACGCTTTGCAGTTGCAGAAACAACGATATGCCGAAGTGTTGCAGGAACGACTTCGCCAACATGGCGATTATCACGTTGCGTGCCGTCTTGCGCAGATGCAGATTGATCTTGGACTCTTTGATGATGCCGCACACACCGTTGACGGCGCTATGGAACGGTGGCCGGATCAAGGCGATGTATGGCTGATGCGTCTACGACTCGATGCCGCACGCAATGATGGCGATGCGTTGCGTCAAACCGTTCAGCAGATTGAAAGCAAGCATATTTATCTCGGTGGCCAAGGAAGACGCACGCTGCGGTTCTGGACTGGAGCCAAGGAGGCTGAACGCGCATGATCAGAGGATTCCTGTCAGACGTGTTGGCCAAGTGGAAGCGATTCCGCTGGCAAGGTCTGGTCAAGGTCTGGGCTGTGTTCATGGCCATCGCATTGGTGTTGCTGGTGGAAAGCCTGGGCGTGCATTATGGTGCCACGCGGTTCGACATCACGTATTTGGATCGAGACAAAGCCATTCCTGCAGCCAACGCCATTGCTGGCGAAAAAGCCACGAACCTTTTGGTGATCGACAGTTCGCAGGAGGGTGTTTCCGATGCTGAAAGCATGCTTGACCGTGTGTTTCTTGACATGAAAGTGCCCACTGTCACCGTCGATCTTGCGCAAGATGGCGAGATTCCTGCGTTGAAGCAGTATCAGACGATGGTGATTGCCATGCCCAATTTGGATTCGTTGGGCGAGCATGTGCTGCAGATCATGCAATGGGTCAAAAAGGGCGGCGGCGTCATGTTCGCCATGACCCCGGAGAAAACCGGCTATTTGGATGTGATCGGTCCGCAGATCGGCATTGAATCGTCCACATACGAATATGTGGCGACTGAGGGCATTACACCGTCCGAGGATTTTATGTTGGGGGGGGGGTCAGACATACACGTTCAGTGACCCGTTCAAATCGTCGCTGAGCGTCGCGTTGAATGATCGTGCACAGGTGGAGGCGGTCAGCAGCAATGGCAGAACGCCATTGGTGTGGAGGAACGCGGTGGAGTCAGGAACGGCTGTGATGTGCAATATCGGCATTTACGGCAAGGTGTTTCGAGGATTTTACGCTTCGGCGTTCAGTCTGCTCGGTTCTGCCACGGCCTATCCGGTGATCAACAGTGCGGCTTTCTACTTGGACGATTTTCCGTCTCCGGTACCGTCTGGCAATGGCAAATACATCAAACGTGACTACAACATGAGCATTTCCGAATTCTATTCTCACGTATGGTGGCCGGATTTGGTGCGTCTTGCTGAACGGTACGGTATTCGTTTCACCGGTGTGATGATTGAGAATTACGGCGATGACACCAAGGATGATCCGGTACGACAGACGGACAACACACAATTCGAGTATTACGGAGGATTGCTGCTTCGGCAAAACGGCGAAATCGGATATCACGGGTACAACCATCAGCCGTTGGTGTTGCCGAATACACATTACGGCAAGGAATACGCGTACGTGCAATGGCCGAATCGCAAAGCCATTGTGGCATCATTGCAGGAACTGATCGCATTCCAGAAAGACGTATTGCCGGCCGCAACATCGTCGGTATACGTGCCGCCGTCGAATATCCTCTCCCAAGAGGCGCGAAAGATCATAGGCGAGGATGTGCCGCAGATTCGCGCCATCGCCAGTACGTATATGCCTTCCGACAGTTCCTTGCCGTACATACAGGAGTTCGGTGTTGCGGCCGATGGCGTGGTGGAGGCTCCACGTATCGTGTCCGGCGGCATGGTGGGCGACACGTACATGCGTCTTGCCGCAGTTTCCGAATTGAACATGCACTATGTGAGCACGCACTTCATGCATCCCGACGATCTGCTTGATGAAGATCGTGGTGCGAAAGAAGGTTGGGAAACCTATCGCAAGGGACTGGAAGATTATTTGGATTGGTTGGAACAGTCGGCTCCGTCCATTCGTATGCAGACTGGAACGGAATGCGCTGCGGCGGTGCAACGATTCTCAGGATTGACGGTTTCGATGGAAACAACCGATACCAGTTGGGATCTGAAACTTGGCAACCTCACCGATCAAGGGTGGCTGATGTTCCGTGCCAGTAATGGTACGCCCGGCAATGTGCGCGGCGGAAGCCTCACCAAGCTGACCGGCAACTTGTATCTGCTCAAAGCCACGAGCGCCACGGTTCATATCGAACGCAAGACTGGGGGAGCGGCATGAGAATCTGCCTGGTTTTGGAAGGATGCTACCCGTACGTGCATGGTGGCGTGTCCACATGGATGCACAGCTATATCGAAGCGATGAAAGAGCACGAGTTCGTATTGTGGGTGATCGGTGCCAAAGCCGAAGACCGCGGCAAATTCGTATATGACTTGCCCAGCAATGTGGTGGAAGTGCATGAGGTGTTCCTCGACGACGCCTTGCGTCTGAGCGGTGAACGCGCGCAAGTGTCGTTCGCCGAAGAGGAATTGCGGTCATTGCGCGAACTGGTGAATCTTGGCAGCCCGGACTGGGATGTGCTGTTCAACCTGTTCCACACCAAAGGCGTGCATCCGCTGTTGTTCCTGCAAAGCCGTGAATTCATTGACCTGTTCACGCAAATCTGCATGGAGGAATACCCGTATGTGGCCTATGCCGACGCTTTCCATACTGTGCGCTCCATGCTGCTGCCGGTGTTATACCTGATGGGCAGCGAAGTACCGGAAGCGCAAATCTATCATGCGATTTCCACCGGATATGGCGGATTGTTGGCTTGTTTGGGTGGTTCCATCAACCATGCGCCGGTATTGCTTACGGAACATGGCATTTATACGCGCGAACGTGAAGAGGAGATTATTTCCGCCGAATGGGTGCTACCGGCTTTCCGTCCGCGATGGATTCGTTTCTTCTACATGCTTTCGGAACAGATCTACCAGCGTGCATGGCGTATCACTAGTTTGTTCGGTCGTGCCCGTCTTATCCAAATCGGTATGGGGGCTCCCGCCGACGCCTGCCAGGTTATTCCCAACGGCATTCAATACGAACGTTTTTGCGATATTCCACTGAAACCCGACGATGGTTGGGTCGATATCGGTGCGGTGGTGCGCATGGCGCCGATCAAAGACGTGAAAACCCTGATTCATGCGTTTCATGAGCTTTCATCTCGCGTTGACAATGTGCGTTTGCATATTCTCGGCGGTGTTGACGATCAGGAGTATGCCGACGAATGCTATGAGCTTGTGGAACAGTTGGACGTGCGCAATCTTGAATTCACGGGCCGTGTGAATGTGGTGGAATACATGCGCAAGCTTGATTTCACCGTGTTGACCAGCATTTCCGAAGGCCAACCATTGTCGGTGTTGGAATCGTTCGCAGCCGCACGCCCGTGCGTGACCACTGATGTCGGCTGCTGCCGTGAGCTTTTGGAAGGCGAGGATGGCGATGATTTCGGCACTGCCGGTTTTTATGTGCCTCCCATGTACCGCGAAGGCTTAAGCGGGGCGATGGAACGCATGTGTTCCAGCCGCGTGTTGCGTGAAACCATGGGGCAGATCGGCCGCGATCGTGTGAATGCCTATTATCGGCATGAGCGCATGCTTGACGATTATCGCAGGCTGTATAGCGATACCGCGGATCAGTTCGGATTGAATCAGTTCGGATTGGAGCGCTGATATGGCTGGTATTGGATTTGAACTGAAGAAACTGTTCCATCGTAGGGGCTTGATGGCGATGCTGCGAGCCTACGGCTATGCCGGCGTGATTTGCGCAGGCCCGATGCTGCTGGGCGTGCTTCTGCAGTTTGGCGTGCTGATCGTGAGCAGTTGGTGGCAGGTGGGCCGCCCCGACCGTGATCTGCTCGTATGCATGATCACATACACATTGCTTGCCTCGTTGGTATTGACAAGTTTTCTGTCGATGCCGGTCACACGTTTTTTGGCGGATATGCTGTTTGATCACGATGAGAAGATGATTCTGCCGTCGTTCTGGGGGTCTACCGGCATCATGTTGGTAGTGGGCGCGGTGTTGTACACGGTGTTTCTGCTGTTTTCTGGAGCCACGCTGATGCAGGGCGTGTTGTGTTTATGGCTGTTTCTTGAAATGGTCGTCAACTGGAATGCGATGAGTTATTTGACGGCCATTAAAGATTACAAAAGCATTCTGTATTCCTTTGCTGCTGCAGTGCTGGTGGCGTTTATTACGTCATGCGTGCTGCTTGCGTTGGCGTTGCCGCCGGTGGAATCGCTGTTGTTTGCGGTGGTGCTTGGCTATGGTGTGATGCTGGTGTGGGATGTGCTGCTGTTGCATCGGTATTTTCCGCAAAGTCGTGAGAATCCGTGGCTGTTTCTGCAGTGGGTTGACCAGTTTCTGCTGTTGGCGTTGACCGGATTGTTTACCACCATTGGCTTGTTCGCCCATTTGGTGATCACCTGGTGTGGGCCGCTTGGCATCAAAGTGAAGGGTCTGTTTTATGGTGCGCCATATTACGATGTGCCCGCCATGCTTGCGTTTTTAACGATTCTGATCACCACGGTGAATTTTGTGGTGTCGGTGGAAGTGAATTTCTATCCGACATATCGTTCGTATTACAGTCTGCTCAACGATGGTGGCACGGTTAAAGACATTACCGTTGCCGAAAATGAAATGCTGGCTGTGCTCAATCGAGAATTGCATTACACGGCGTTGAAGCAGTTGTTGGTGACCGCTGCCGTGATTTCGTTGGAAAAAACAGCGCTGAACGCGCTTCCTTTGGGTTTCAACGATGTGATGCATGGATATTTTCGTGTGCTATGCGTCGGATATGCGCTGTATGCGGTCGGCAATACCGTGATGCTGATTCTGCTGTACTTCACCGATTATTCCGGTGCGTTGACTGCATCGGCATTATTTGCAGGGTCGACGGTTATTTTCACGGTGATTGGACAGTTCTTCACTACCACACTGTTCGGCTTCGGTTTTCTGATGGGAGCGTCGCTGTTTGCTATTCATGCGACATTCCGGCTCGCCTCATACACCGACAATCTGCCATACCGAGTGCTGGGGCAGCAGCCGATTGTGGCACAGACGAAACGTGGACGTTTCACCGAACTGGGCATACTGCTTGAACATGGCGAACAACGAATCGATCAATCACTGCATCGCACGGAATATAAGAGGCACGTGCGGCGCGAGTGCGGGACGAACATTACAGAAGCGAACAATACAATCGGGGAGGAATCGTAAATCATGACATGGTGGAATCGACGCAACACAAAAGCCATTACCACGCTTGTCAAGCAAATATCGGCATTGATAGCAATGCTGATGGTGCTTTCCTGCGCCGGATGTGCGACTTCATCACCCAGCGATAATGAACAATCGCAATCATCGGATTCAACGCAGACGCATGAGCGAGTCAAGAAAAGCGCTGAACAAAGCATCGACGGCGCACACTTGCGCGACAACGAATCGTTATACAAGGTGTATGACGACAGCGGCGTGGAAACCATGTATCTGACGGTATCGCGCGGTAATTCGTCGGAAGGAACCGACCATAGCTGGAGTGAAATCAACCAGTATTCCGTTGATGACTATGCGGCAATGGGCGTTGGACGCTACAAGGTCAATGGTTTGCTGCAGGTCGGCGACGAACAAGGGCCGGTTTCCGGGGAGCTTGGTTTTGGAGAAAGTGCGCCGAACGCCACCGTGCAGGTACGTGGTCAGTCATCGAGTAAAAACGAGCAGAAGAATTACAAGATCGAGTTGAAAAGCGGAAAAGGCAAGTGGCGTGGCCAGCGTACCATCGCATTGAACAAGCATATGGGTGAAGGTCTGCGTTTCCGTAACAAAATGGCCTTTGATCTCATCAAAGGCATCGACCAGATGATGGGGCTGCGCACGCAATTCGTGCACTTGTATGTGAAAGACGAGACCAGCGGATCAGATTCCTTTGACGATTACGGTCTGTATACGCAGGTCGAACAGCTCAACAAAACCGCATTGCAAGCGCACGGACTTGATAAGAACGGCCAGCTGTATAAAGTCAATTATTTCGAATTCCATCGAGACGAAGACGTGATCAAACTCGCCGACGATCCCGACTATGATCAGACGAAATTCGAAGAAAAACTGGAAATCAAAGGCGACAACGACCATACCAAACTGATTGCCATGTTGAACGCGCTCAACGATTATTCAGTGCCGATGAGCGATATTCTCGGCAAATATTTCGATACCGAAAATCTCGCATACTGGATGGCATTCCAGCTGTTGACCGGCAATACCGATACGCAAAGCCGCAATATGTACCTGTATAGTCCCACGAATTCCGACACCTTCTACGTGCTCGACTGGGACAACGACGGCATGCTCATGCGCAAGGAATATGAGATCAAACAACGTTCCGACGGCAAAAGCTGGGAGAACGGCATCAGCAACTACTGGGGCAACATGCTGTTTAGCCGCTGCTTGCAGACCAAGTCGTTCCGAACTGCGCTCGACAAGGCAATACAAGACGAATACAAGTACATGAATGCCAATCGCATCAACTCCATGGTGAAGCATTACCGCAGCATTACGGAACAATATGTGTGGAAAATGCCTGATTCCATGTATGAAGGCGTTACCAGAAGCCAATATGATGTGATCGCGAACCAGCTGCACAGCGAAATCGAACAGAACTACCAGACATACCAAACCGGGTTCAACAAGCCCATGCCGTTCTACATCGGCACACCTACCCCTACCAATGGCAAGCTCAAACTCAGCTGGGATGTCTCCTACGATTTCAACGATGAGGATTTGCGTTATACCGTCACCGTGTCCAAGGATTACGAAGGTAAGGATGTAGTGTTCACACAGAGCGACCTCGTATTGCCGGAAGCCGTGATGGACATGCCCGGTGAAGGCCAGTACTTCATCAAAGTGAGCGTGCGCAACGCATCAGGCGAGACTCAGGACGCGTTTGACTACTACGTCACCGACGGCAACAAGATCTACGGCACCAAGTGCTTCTATGTGAAAGCCGGCGGCAGCATTGTGGAGGATGCCAATGTTCAATGATGGTGGCAATCGAGGAACGTCGCTGCTGCAGCGCGTCAAACGTCGGGTCAGCGAAGAATTATCCGTTCCGCCGAGCACCGCCAAGGAACGGTTCCGTCATGAGCTCAAATATTTGATCTCATACGCGCAAAAGGCCGATTTGAACGTGCGCATGGCGCCGCTGCTTGGCCTCGACAAACATGCGAGCAACGGCGGCTATATGATTCGCAGCCTGTATTTCGACGATTATTGGAACACCGCATATCGGGAAAAAGTCGATGGTGTGCTGCTGCGCAAGAAATACCGTATTCGCATCTACGATTACAGCGACCGCGTGATCAAACTGGAACGCAAACGCAAAAGCGACAGTTGGATTTACAAGGAGGATGCGCCGCTCACCCATGAGCAGTTCGACCGCATTCTTGCCGGCGATTACGAGTTTTTGCGCGACAGCGAACATCAATTGTGCCGCGAGTTTTATGTGGAATGCATGTGCAATGTGTTGCGTCCGCGTGTGATCGTCGATTATGAGCGCGAACCGTGGATTCTTGACGCTGGCACCGTGCGTGTCACTTTCGATATGAACGTGCGTGCGGCGGTTGGAGGATTCGATGTTTTCGACGCCACGCTGCCGGTACTGCCTGTGCTTGAGCCGGGAAAACTGGTGATGGAAGTCAAATTCACTGAATTTCTACCGCAAGTGGTGCGCGATCTGTTGCCAGGCAAGGCGCAGGAGTTGACATCGGCCTCGAAATACGTGCTCTGTTATGACAAAGCCTCGTATTTGCGGGGATTCGGCTACTGGCAGGAAGGCTGGAGCGTGCCGAGCCTGTAAAGACAGTCTATGATCGGCTGGCATTTCCCGAAATCAAACGTTACGAATCAAGGAAGCAAGAGAGAAAGAACAGCATTATGAGCGTTAATGATATGATTAAAAAGTCGGTGCTGAAATCCTTCAGTCAATACAATGTGCCCAAAATGGCGTTGGCATTGCTGGTGGCGTTGATTGTTGGCATCGTCATCTACTACGTGTACCGCCGTTTCTACACGGGCGTGGTGTATTCGCGCAGTTTCGCGGTCACATTGGTGGGCATGTCCGTGCTCACCTGCATGGTCACGTTGTCCATCAGTACGAATATTGTAATTTCCCTTGGTATGGTCGGTGCGTTGTCGATTGTGCGTTACCGTACCGCGGTCAAGGATCCGATGGATCTGCTGTATTTGTTCTGGTCGATTACTTCAGGTATCGCGGCGGGTGCGGGCATGTATGTGCTGGTGATTGTTGCCGGATTGGTGATGATCGGTATGTTGGCGCTGTTCTACTCGCATCAAGACAAGGGTCGCGTATACATTGCAGTGATCCACTATATGGGCGATATGGTTGGCGATGAGATCACGCGTGCGTTCGGGCGTACCAAATTCTTCGTCAAATCCAAAACCATGCGTGGCGAACGCACGGAAATGGCCGTTGAAGTGTTCTGCGACGACAAGGATATGGCGTTCGCCGAGCGTATCCGTGCGATTGACGGCGTCGAGGACGTCACTCTGATACAGTACAACGGCGAATACCACGGATAGTTTTTTCGACGAGAGGGAGACCGCGTGACCGACATGCCGGAAATGGGCGGAATGCCGTCTAATGACGAGCTGGTGCCTTTCTTTACATTCGAAGACATCGATCATGCGCTCGAAAACGGCGAATTCTGCTGTTATCTGCAGCCTAAATGCAATGCGGAGACGGGAACCATTGTAGGAGCCGAGGCGTTGGTGCGCTGGAATCACCCCAAATATGGCGTGATTCCCCCAGGATGGTTCGTCCCGGTATTGGAAAGAGCCGGGCGTATCTGCCATGTGGATGTGTTCGTATGGCGCTTCGTGGCTGAGATGCTGGGCAGATGGGAGCATGAAGGACGCAATCTGGTACCGGTTTCCGTGAACGTGTCCATGATGGATATCAACCAGATGGATGTGGCCGACGTGATCGGCGGGCTGCTGAACGAATATAACATCGACGCGCGTCTGTTGCAGGTGGAAATCACCGAAAGCGCCGTGGCGAAAAACCTGCCCGTGGTGAAGGATACCATCCGCAAACTGCATGCGAGAGGCATCGTGGTACTGATGGATGATTTCGGTTCGGCATATTCCTCGCTGAACATGCTCAAAGACATTAATGTCGATGTGATCAAACTGGACACGAAGTTCATCGAACTGAGCGATGAGAATGCCGGTAAAGGCATGAAAATCATCCAATCCATGATTGTGATGGCTAAGAAGCTGCATCTGATGATCATCGCCGAGGGCGCCCAGACCAAGGAACAGGTCGATTGGCTGAAAGCAATTGGATGCGGATACATCCAAGGATATTATTTCTACCCTCCACTGCCGGTGAAACGGATGGAAACGCTGTTGGCCGAGCGTGCCGACGGTCGGCACTATTGGGATATGTCGTGCGATTACCTGCATCGCGATCATGTGACCGTTAACGGCCGGGTGCTGTTGGGAGCCTCCGCGTTGGCGGCCGACGCCTTTGAAATCCTGGCTGATGGTCTGGCGGAAATATCCCGGTTGAATGTGGCGACAGGCGAATACCGTGCCATCAAACGAGATGGGGTGATTCCCGATCCGGAAGTCGACGAATTCGGCGCCTACATGCGTGCGGTGGCCACCAACCGGGTGGTGCATCCTGACGATGCCGGACGATTCTTCGACGATCTGAATCTGCCTTCACTCCGGGAACGGCTATACAGGCAGGAAACCATGCTGGGGATATACCGTAGCGAGGTATTGGCCAAAACCGGCGTAGTCACATTCGCGGTGATTCCCACTCACGCATGCTCCCCATCCAACCCTTGGGCTGTGGTGCTGGTCGGACAGAATCTGCCCATCGGACTATTGGCATGCGGCGATGCCGATAATTACCGCAGGGACTCGCTGACGGGGCTGCTCAACCGCAATGCCTACGATGACGACTTGGAGTACATCCAGGCCACGCATGACCAGCCGCTGACGGTGGTGTACGTCGACATGATCGGACTGCATGAAATCAACAACCATTTGGGGCATGCCAAGGGCGATTCGGCGTTGTGCGAACTTGCGGATGCGATGCGTGCCTGCTTCGATGACGACAGGATCTACCGCGTCGGAGGCGATGAGTTCGTGATTGTCAGCTGCAACCATACGGTGAGCCAAAGTATGCGTCGGATGGCGCGTATGCGTCGGGATTTTCTGGAAGGTGATTGGGATATATCCGTAGGCATGGCCGAATCCGATGATGGAGGGGATCTTCCAGACCTCATCAATCAGGCGGAAATCCGTATGCGCGAGGACAAGAAACAGTATTACGTCAATGGTGGAGGCAAACGCCAGCTCCGCATGCTCAACAACCGGCTTGAGAATATTTTGGTGCGCAATGATGATATGAAAATGCTGCTTGAATATCTGAATGTACGTTATCCGGTGTCATTTATAGTCAATCTGAATACCGATACGCAGCGTTCGATCATGGTGCCCGATTTCTTTCAGCGTATGCTTGATGGTCATGGCGGTTCCTTCCGCGAAGCATTACGTGAGTTTTGCGATGTGAGGATTGCTCCCGAATATCAAGAAGGTCTCCTGCGACTGCTTGACTACGATGTCGTCCGTAGCCGGCTCAAGTCGGAAGGTGCAGTGCAATGCGGTTACGTGAAGAACGACGGTGAGCGGTTCATGTTGACGATTCTTGCCGACAACAGATCCACGGACAAGACCATGTGGGTGTTCGAACGTAAGGACCTGCCGTACGGAAGAGCAGGTTGTTCGATGGATGATGGCACCCCCCCCCCTACCGATTCTTAGGATGGCAGAGATTATAAAAACTTATAAAAGAATATAAAGGGCGATTGCCGCGTTTGCCTGCGTGCGGTCTGGCTTGTTTTGTGCTGATCTTGGCTGAGAGCGACTACCCCTCAGTCAGCCTGCAACCGATAACTCCCCTCACCAAGGGGAGCTGTCGTTTTTTACTCTGCATATGTGGATATCGTTGGTCGTTCCACCATAACTAGTGCGGAACAAGGGTTCGACTCGCACATTTCTTGTACGTAAAATGTGTTTTACTCGCACATTTTCTGTAGGAGATTGGGATTGGTCATGGATCGTGCGGCTATGAAGCAGCTTGAGGCTTGGAAGACGTCTCGAAATAGAAAGCCGCTCATTATCCGAGGCGCCCGTCAGACGGGCAAAACGTGGCTGTCGGAGGAGTTCGGGCGTACACGATATGAGGCAGTGGCGCGTATCGACCTCATGAACAATGAGCGTGCGAGGAGTTTCTTTGACGGCGATCTAGATGTGAGCAGGATATTGCGTAACATCAGCCTCGAAACAGGTGTTCCTATCACGACAGATACCTTGGTGCTCCTTGATGAGATTCAAGAATGTCCGCGTGCATTGACTGCGCTGAAGTATTTCTGCGAAGATGCTCGTGAATATCACGTTATTGCGACTGGCTCCTACATGGGTATTGCCCGACATGCAGGCACTTCGTACCCGGTCGGCAAAGTCGATACGTTGACATTGCGTCCAATGGATTTCACGGAGTACCTTCGCGCCATCGGCCAAGGAATGATGGCCGATGCTATAAGCGACGGCACAGGTATTGCAGATTTGGATTCTGCAAAAAGGGACCTCCGGCGCGAAGCGGGCACTACCTTATTGGATATGGCAGTAGGGGTGTCTCTTTGCCCCTTTCACCATCTTGCAATAATTCTTTCATGTAAGAACTCTCTGTTAACATGTAAGAATTATTGCAAGATGGTGAAAGGGGATGCTCATGTTGCCGGCTAAAGAAAGTTTGACGGTTGAGTTCAAGAGTGAGCAGAAGCGCCCTCAATCGCATGATGAAATTGTTGACAACGTAGTGGCTCTAGCCAATACCGAAGGCGGCACACTGTATCTCGGTATTGAAGACGATGGCACTGTGACCGGCGTATGTGACGAGCATCGCAATATCAATGGACTTGCGGCACTAATTTTCAATAAGACTGTTCCGCAGCTTCCCGCTCGCGTGGCGCTCTTGTACGAGAACGAGGTGCCGATAGTCAGTATTGAGGTGGGTAACAGTCAGCAAATCGTGTCTACTAGTCAGGGGAAGACACTACAGCGCCGGCTGAAAGCAGACGGCTCGCCTGAGGTCGTTCCGCTGTTTGTTTCCCAATTCATTAGCCGTTTATCTCAGCAACGGTTCTACGATTTCAGTGCGCAACCTGCCCCAGAGGCTCGGTTGGACGATTTGAATCCAGACTCACGGAACAAGTTGAGAAGCCATATTCGCAGTGCCAATGCGCAAAACTCGTTGTTGTCTTTTACGGATGAGGATTTCGATCGGGCACTTGAGCTGGTTGTTGATGGCCCGTATGGATTGCAGCCATCTGTTGCTGGTCTGCTCACCATTGGTTCGGTTGATGCTATTCATCGATCGATTCCAGCCGCATCGGCTGTTTTTCAAGTGATGAAAGGCATGTCTCCAAAGGTCAATATGGATCCGTTCGTGTTGCCCTTGGTGGATATGTTTGATCGTGTAGGCGAGCTGATGGAGCCGTGGAATCCCAGCCACGAAGTCATGAGCGGCTTGATTCGTGTCGATCTGCCAGACTTCGATCGAGGGGCATTCCGTGAGGCAATGATTAACGCTTTCTGCCATCGCGATTATGCACGAATGGGTTCGGTGAGGTTCCTGGTTGATGATGATGGGTTGACCATAGCTAATCCCGGAGGATTCATAGAGGGTGTCTCCGAAGATAACCTGCTTACTGCACAACCGCGTTCCCGTAATCCGCAGCTTGCTCTGATTTTGAAAGCTGCCGGATATGTTGAACGTACCGGGCGCGGTGTGGATACCATCTATGCCGGGTCGATTGCGGCAGGCGGTTCTTTTCCGGATTACTCGCAGTCCAGTGCCGAAGAAGTCATTCTGTTCCTCCGCCGTGTGGTGCCTGACGAGGCATTCGTGACCATGATTGGAGATGAGGAGCGTCGACGAGGAGCACCGTTGCCAGTCTGGTCGCTGATTGTGCTCTCACTACTGCGCGAGCATCGTAGGCTTACTATGGTCCAGTTGTGCGATTTCTCCCATTTGGAGCATCGACGCATCGTGTCTGCTGTTGAGAATTTGGTGGAAGCTGGTTTGGTAGAGGGGGTCGGCAGTGGGAGCTCTCGCTCGTATATGCTGAGTGCCCAAGTGTACAAACGTTCAGAGGGGTTGGCGTCTTACGTGCGTCAGCGTGACATCGATGCCACCCGGCGCAGTGGCCTTGTTCTGGAGTTCGCCGAAAAAAATGATGGTGTCGTCACTACGGCGGATGTCATGGATCTATTCGGCCTGAGCTATATCAGTGCATACCGGTTGTTGAAGAAGCTCGAAGATGTGGGCAAGTTGCGCCGCGAGGGGAATGGGCCGTCATCCCGATACGTGTTGGGATGATTGGCGCGCGTGAAAGTAAGTTCTTTCATCACCTTGCAATAATTCTTTCATGTAAGAACTCTCTGTTTACATGTAAGAATTATTGCAAGATGATGAAAGATGCACACAAAAACGGGGAAGCCCCGCTCACATCGAGCGGGGCTTCCCCATATGCGCTGGTGTGTAGATCAGCCCGTGTTCTGCAGGCCGGCAGCAACACCTGAAACGGTGCAGAGGATCAGATAGATGAATCCTGCCTGCTGGCTTTGCGAGAGCTCTTCCTTGTCCACCTTCTTGCGCAGCGACTTGAGCGCCAGCACCTGGGTGACGGACAGCGCGTCCACATACGGCGAACGAATGCGGATGGCCTGGCCGAGCACGTGGCGGTGCTGCAGCGGCCACTTGTCACCCACGATGTCCAGAACCCACTTGCGGGTGAGCTCCATCTCCTCGAGCACCTTCTTGTTGAGGTCCTCGCGGTCGCCGAGGGCGAGGTACATCTTGGCGATGCGCTCGTCCGTCTTGGCGATGGACATCTCGATGTTGTCGATGAACGTGGAGAACAGCGGCCATTCCTCGTAGGCCTGACGCATGGTCTCCAGGTCGCCGAACTTCTCGCATGCGGTACCGAGGCCGTACCAAGCGGCCAGGTTGATGCGTGCCTGAGCCCAGGAGAAGATCCACGGAATCGTACGCAAATCGTCTAGGGACTTGGCGCCAAGGCCGCGCTTGGCCGGGCGGGAGCCAATCGGCAGCAGACCGATTTCGGTCAGCGGCGTGACGATCGAGAACCACGGGGCGAAGCCATCAGTGTTCAGCAGGTCGAGGAAGCGGTTGTGCGCGGCCTCGTCGAGCTGAGCAGCCATGTCGGCGTACTTCTTGGTCATGTCGGTGTTGCGCTTCTCCACGCTCGGCGCGGACTGCAGCAGGGTTGCCGCAGCCACGGACTCGACGTGGCGGATGGCCAGCACCGGGTTGCCGTAGCGGGCGAAGATGACCTCGCCCTGCTCGGTGAGCTTGAAGCGGCACTTGACGGAACCGACCGGCTGGGCAAGCACCGCACGGTTGGCAGGGCCGCCACCACGACCGACGGCACCACCGCGGCCGTGGAACAAGGTCAGATCGATGTCGTGCGATTCGGCCCACTTGGCGATGCGCTCCTGAGCGGAGTGCAGGGCCAGCGTGGCGGAAGTCGGGCCGGCGTCCTTCGAGGAATCGGAGTAGCCGAGCATGACCTCGAGCTTGTTGCCGGTGGCCTTCAGGCGAGCCTGAACCTCGGGGATCTTAATCATTTCTTCGAGCACATCCACCGAGTTCTGCAAATCCTCAAGCTGCTCGAACAGCGGGATCACGTCGATGGTGGGCACATCCTCCGGGTGGGAGAATGCCAAGCGGTTGAGCTCGTAGACATCCTTGATGTTCTGGGCGCTCTTGGTGAAGGAGATGATGTAGCGGCGGGCGGCCTTGAGGCCGTTGCGCTTCTGGATGGCCCCGAGCGCGCGGAAGGTGTCGAGCACCTCGTGCGTCATCGGCTGCAGTTCGCCGCGTTCGCCGTGCAGACCATGTTCGCGGATGTCCGCAAGGGCGCGGGCGTGCACCACAGAGTGCTGACGGAACTCCATCTCCACCATGTGGAAGCCGAAGGTCTCGGTCTGCCAAATCAGATCCTGCAGCGGGCCGTAAGCGGAGCGCTTGGCGCCAGCCTCGGCCAGCGAACGCTGCACCACCTTGAGATCGTTGAGGAAGTCGTCGCAGGAGTGGTACATGAGGTCGGCATCGCGCTCGATGGTGTAATGCAGACGATCGGCCATCACCAGCATGACCGCGCGGTGCATCTCCTTGGTGGAGATCAGGGCGGCCTTGTCGGTCAGGCGCTCGCTCATTTCCTTCTGGTGGCTCCACAGGTTCTTGAGCTCGGCGCTCGGCGGCGTGGTCTCGGCCTCCATCGTGAGGTTGCGGCCCACTGTACGGGTGGCTTCCTCGAGAGCGGCGATCACGTGATCGGAGAACTTGCGGGCCACAGCGCGGCTCACCTTGGCGGTGACGTTCGGGTTACCGTCACGGTCGGAGCCAATCCAGCTGCCCGGGTGGAAGAACGCGGGGCAGACAGGTTCGACGAGTCCGGCCTGGTCACCCAGAATCCAGTCGTCGAAGCGACGGTAGACCTTGGGGATGGTGTGGAACAGCGTGTTGTCGAAGATGTCGAGAATCGTGTCCGCTTCCTCAACCGGGGTCGGCTTCTTCAGCGCGATCGGAGAGGTGCGGAACAGGGCGTCGATCTCGTTGTAGAGACGGCGCAGGCATTCCTTCTTGTCCGAGCCGCCGAGAATCTTGTATTCCCCGAGCAATTCGGAGATGCGGCGGATCTTGCCTTCCACTGCCTTGCGGCGTGCTTCAGTGGGGTGTGCGGTGAAGACGGGGTGGAACTCAAGCTGGTCGAGCAGCTCCTTGGCCTTGGCCGGGCCCATCTCGTTGATGAGCTGGTGGTAGGCGACGGTGAGCTCGTTGATCGGATCGACCGCCTGCTCGCCGGATACGTTGTTCTCGCGCTCATGGAGCACGGAAACGCGGTAGTTCTCCTCGGACAGGTTTGCCAGATGGAAGTACGTGGCGAATGCGCGGGCCAGCAGCTGGGCATCGTGTAGCGTCATGTTGTCGATGACGTTCACGGCCTCTTTCAGGCCATCCTGTGCGGGGTTCGGATCCTCCAACTCGGCGAAGTGTTCAGCGCTGGCTTCCACCGAGTAATTACGCACGGTGTCGAACGTGGAGAGCAGTTCGGGGTTGTATTCGCCCAGTACGTCACGCAGGATCTTCAAACACAGATCCATGTCGTCCTTGAGGCTTTGGGGGAGATCATGCTCCTCGGGGCCCTTGCGGCCAGTTCCGGTGGTGACGATGGCGGCGTCAGCAGGAGTGATCTGTTCTTCTGGTGTTGCCATATAACCTCCTTTGCCGAATATCAGGTTGCTCGGTCTGACGGTCGTCCGCGGCTCCTCCGCGGTTGTTGAGGCCGTCCGTTGCGAGCCCACAGCCTGTATTCAACGTGGTTGTTGTGTGAGCAACAGTGTATCTCCATGAAATCGCCACTTACGTTACGAAGTCCATATAGTGCGCAGCGGTGATGTTCATTTCGGGGGGCATTTGCCCGAATATTGGACAACATATGGGATGATGTCCGAAGCGCGGAAAAATCAGGCATCAGGCGATTGCCGCAGGGGTAGGCGGGGAGTAGTAATGGACAACGTGAGCGAACAGAAGAAAAAAAATGCGCCTGAGGCGAAAGGCGCATCGGCCGTACGAAAATTCCACACCCACTCTATTCCGCTGGACATGGAAGACATTGCGCGTGACTGGGATAAGCCGGTGGTGGATGCCGGTATCGCGGCCAAGGCGAGCGTTATTGTGCGCGTTGGCATGCTGGATTTGGGGGCCGGCACTGGATCGTTCCGCGTGCGTGAGATGATGCACCGCATCGCCTATCCATTGGGCGTGCATGTGCGCGCCGATGTGAACCTGACGGACATCGAAGCTACCTGCACCGATGGCCGCAATCGCATCACCGAAGTCGTGGATTTGCCGACTACCGGCGTGAACACCGAACGAATCTGGCTGCTTGAGCATTTTGCCGACTGGTTCTCCGTGAACCTCGGTAAGGGATCGATGTATCACGTCGATTCGCAGTTGTCTGATGGAGTGGTCAAACATCTTGATGAGCGCGATGCCTCGCAGTATTCGGCTGATCTGTCCAAGCGGCTGCGTGAACGGGCCAAGGCTCGTGCCGCTGCGGCCGACGGCAGCGTTGATGATGCTTTGGATGTGGCGTTGAGGGCCAAGGTCACGGTTACCTCTGTGGCTAAATCCTTGGATGATGACAACGAGGAAGCGCACCGTCTGCTGGCGGACAGCGAGAAGGTCACCCCGATTGAAGACAAGGCGGCCGAGGAAAAAGCCTACGATGATGCCGAGGTGTTCGCCGGCGATTCCAACGAGGCGGTCGAGGCGGCCAGTTCTGCCGGGGCCGAGAGCCTGATGCGGCATGAGGCGGGAAATGCTCCGGACAATGACGAGAACGCTGCCGGCGAGCCGGCGCGTTCTGACGGTTCGGGCGTGCGTGCATCGGAAGGTGACGCTGCAGATGCCGCGACTGAGCCGAGTTCGGCCAAACGCAAGAGTCGCGTGCCCAAGGAATACGCCGAACATTTCAACGAGCGTTCCGATGAAGAGAAGGCCAAGGGCGGCATCACTGTGCGTCAGGCACACGAGCGGCTCGATCTCATCGAGCGCCGCAAGCCGTTGTACAAACCGTGGTTCTCCGGCTTAGCCTCCGCTTTGGCTTGTGCGGCCTTCGTGTTCCTGCTCGGTGGTGGCCCGTATGACATGATTGGTGCGTTCGTAGGAGCGGGCCTTGGCCAGTGGATGCGCCGGCGACTATTCGCGCATCATCTGAACCAGTTCTTTGTCACCTTTGTATGTGTGGCTGCGGCGGCGCTCGCCTGCACGGGCACTTTGCGACTCATCGGCATCTTCGACCCGGTCGCACTTTCGCATGATACGGCCTATATCGGTGCCATGCTGTTCGTGATTCCGGGCTTCCCGCTTATCACCGGCGGCCTCGATATGGCCAAGATTGACTTCCCCTCTGGCATTCAGCGCGTGGCCTACGTGCTGTGCATCATCCTGATGGCCACGCTCGCAGGCTGGGCCGTGGCCGTGATGGTGCACCTGCACCCGGAAGGTTTCGAGCCGTTGGGATTGAACCCGTGGGTCAACGGTTTGCTGCGGTTCGTGGCAGCGTTCGTCGGCGTGTGGGGCTTCTCCGTGCTGTTCAATTCGCCGCAACGTATGTGCCTGACGGCCGCGCTGATTGGTGCAATCACCGACACGTTGCGTTTGGAATTGCAGGACTTCAGCGTGGCACCCGAGATGGCGACCTTCATCGGCGCATTCCTGGCGGGTATTCTGGCCTCTGCATGGCGTTCATCCGTCAGGCGCGGCTGGCTGCCACCGCACCTTGGCTATCCGCGCATCTGCCTGACTGTGCCGTCTATCGTAATCATGGTGCCCGGCTTGTATATGTACCGCGCGATGTGGTACCTCGGCAGCTTCGACACTGTCAATGCGCTGGATTGGGCGTTCCGTGCGTTTATGGTGATTGTCTGTTTGCCGATCGGTTTGGCGATGGCTCGCGTGGTCACCGATAAATCCTGGAGATACGACATTTAGCCGTTGTGCTGGCTCCCCTCGGGTGAGGGGAGCCAGCACAACAAACATAGCGTCTCAGTATGGTGACACTGGAAGGCGCTTGAGACCTTGCGTCCATTACCATCGGGCGAAGTGCGTTGCAGTCGTGTTCATGGTTGCGGCGGCCGGCACGGCGCTGGTTCAGCGCCCATCACACATCAACACAAACTCATGCCATGGCGATAGCCGCTTGGCATCATGATCGAGGAGGGTCGTTGGCCAACGATTTCTGGATTCTGCTGGCCATGGTCATCTATTTTGCGGCCATG
>OBWZ01000072.1_pt1 | contig 97508 bp, 85 predicted proteins | sample 1476561 | NCBI WGS metagenome assembly OBWZ01 (sample SAMEA2580138, study PRJEB22360) | human gut metagenome | biome: human gut; feature: human-associated habitat; material: faeces | place: Denmark | collected 2008/2010 | reverse complement strand
GATAGGAAGCCGCTGATTGCTTAAAGGCACACCTGAGGGTGTGTCTTTTTTTGTATATGGCTTCCTATCCTCCCAGGGGACCTGGTAAACAGGGCAGTAAAAGTAGGGCAGTAGAAGATGGAGGAGCAACGCGACGACAGATTCACTGCATCACTTTCTTCCGAACGTAAGATTTACCGAACTGCGAAGCAGTGAAGGGAAATCCACAGTAAGGAAGCAAGTAGGGCAAGTTAAAGGTAATAAGAATTAAACGACGACAGATTCACTGCATCGCTTAGTTCGGAGCGTAAGATGGACATGTAGCATAGCTACATAAGGCCATCCACAGCGACGAATACCCAGTATTTTGGAGGGAAGAACCATACATAAGAACTTGCTGATTAAGCTAAAGGCACATCTGAGGGTGTGTCTTTTTTGTATGGATTTTTATTCTTTTAAGGGAACTAATGAGCAAAGCAGTAGACGTTGAAGGAGTTACTTATATAATTAGTATTAATTATCGTGCTTTGAAGCACATATTTTTCTCATGGATATGGTATACTTAGGCTTATATCATATTTATAGGAGGTCATATGGCTAAAAAAATTGCGGTCCTCGTGAATGAGGAGACAATGCAGCGCTGTTCTTGTGGCGGTTGTTTGAAAGCATTTATGAATAAAGCGGATTCTTTTGAGCGTTATGCTGACGAGGATATTGAGTTGGTGGGGTTCACACATAGTGGTGGGGATCTAGCCAAGAAGATTGAGTCTTTTAAGAAAAAAGGTGTTACTACGGTACATCTTTCTACATGTACGCGTGGTAAGAATGAAAATTATGAAAGCATCGCAGAGCAGTGTGCTGAGGCGGGTTTTGATGTAGTAGGCTATACACATGGTGGTGCTGTTTCTAAAGATGGTAAAGAAGCGATAGTACTTTCAGCTAAACCAGTAACGACAGATCAATAGTCAACAATGCTTGAATTAACTATAACAGTTTGCAACATCTTATGATAGATGAATGATTGTTCCATTATTCATTTTATATTTACACTAAACTTATATTATATAGATAGTATGTAAATTATGAGTGATATATTTATCATTTTGAGAGGTTGAGAGAATGAATAAGAAACTTACAGCGGCTACTTTATCTATTGCTATGGCAGTGACAATGGCACCTACTATGATGCAAACGGCTTCTGTTAATGCTGCATCTGCTGCGGTACAATCCTTAGCTGGTGGTGCTATTGCTATGGCTTACGTATCTACTGCATTAAATAAAATGGATAATTCTGCAGAGGGGCAACAGGAGAGTTTGGCGCGCACAAAAGAGAAAACTGGTTACTTAAACGATAGTGCAGCCCAAGAGCGTGTAAATCGAATCATGAAGACATTAGAGGCTACACCTAGTGTAAAGCGTTCTTATGTTGTATATGCAAATCCTGATGAGGAGTTTAATGCGTTTGCCACACTTGGTCGTGTTATGTCTATTAACAAGGGTGCTCTAGATACACTGGATGATGATCAATTGGCCTATGTAATGGCTCATGAAATCTCTCATGGTGAGCATAAAGATATTATTAATGGTGCTAAGAAGCAAATCGGTCTTTCTACAGCGGTTGGCATTGCTGCTGGCGGTAGTGAAGGTGCGGCTATTTTATCTAATGTGGCAGGTAATTACTTATCCAATCAAGTGTTTACGATGAGTCAAGAAAAAGCTGCTGATGAGTTAGGCTTTAAGATTTTAAGTGAATCTCCATATAATGTAGGTGGTGCTGCTGGTTCTATGGCAGTACTGCGCAACAAAGTGGGGGAACACTATCGTGAAGGGCTTTCACAGGTGGTAGCACCTAACAATCATCCAAAGTTGTCCGATCGGGTGAACAATAATATTTCTCGTATGTACACATATTCTGGGAATCATGTAAATGTATCGAATGGTACTGTGTACGTAAACGGTGATAATATCTATACTCCAGCAGGTAGTGGCCGTTACACAGGCGAAGAGCGTGCTTATTACATGGCTGGTAAATTGGCACGATTGTATCATAACAATCAAGTGACACCAGGTTCTGCATCCTATAGTGGTGACACTGTAACGGTAGCCGGTCAATCCATTGTTTCTACGCCAAATGCGGACGTAGCATTACAAGTGGCAACAAATCTTAATAATGCTTTTGTAAAGCCTGCTGGTGCTGCTGTTAATGCGAAAAAACCAGTAAAGGTTAAACAAGAAAAGCCTAAAAAGGTAAAAGAGAATAAAAAGGTAAAAGCTGATAAAACTAAAAAATAAATAAGAGCTATACATGGCATATAATTTTCTATAAGGATTTATGCTATTATAATCAGAATAATCAGAGGACCGAGCCCATTAAGGCTTAGTCCTCTTTTTATATAGATTGCCAATTTGTGACTTGAGTATATTATTTATAAGTTTATAAGATATATTGAGCGTTATAGGAGTCATTAATGGACCGTAAGGACATTGATAGTTTAGAGTATAAGTATTATTCATGTGTGAATAAATTATATTCATGGAGTAATAATAAGCTCATAAAAATACAAAAAGATTTTTGATGGTGGAACGTGAATTATAATGATTTTCGACTATAAAATATGATAGATTATCTTATTGAGCATAGTTTTAATAGATATAATTATTATATTTTTTATAATAATTATGAAGCTTTTATGCGAGAACTTAATATTGTCTATATATAGTGGATAGATGTATATTTAAGGTGGATGAAATATGTGGTTAGAATGGAATCTTATAGAAATATCATAACGGTAGGGGGTATAGGGTTATTGTACTTATATATGCTTTATAGGATAATGTCAATGTTGGTGGTTAATCTAATAATATAGATGACCATTTTTTTGTTAAATAACACGTAATTTTATACATTATATGGAGGCTATGATGGAGTATACAATTCACCTATTTAATGCAGGTGGTTTCGTTATGTATCCACTTGTACTATTCATGTTAGCAGCATGTACTATTTTATTTGAACGTATTCGTACGTACAGAAACATCAATCATGAGTTACAGCAGTTGTCCGATAGTATTGATGCAGGTCATAATAGTAATAATTGGTCTACTTTAGAAAATTCTATAAAAAATAGTGATGACGCATTGAGTCGATTCGTGTCTCCTATCGTGGAGTCTGTATATAGTGCGGAAGGTTTAGAGAACCGTTTACATGATGTGGTGGGTTACATGGATGAACGGTTAAAACGTGGCCTTAACTGGCTTAGCATGATGGTAACAATGGCTCCATTACTTGGACTTTTGGGGACTGTTGTTGGTATGATCCGATCCTTCGCAGCCGTTGGTGGCGATATTGGTGCGCCTACTGTTATTACAGGCGGCGTATCCGAAGCGCTGGTTGCCACTGCAACAGGGCTTTCAGTAGCTATCGTAGCATTAGCCATCCATAGTTGGTGCACAGATAAAGTAAATTCAGATATCGCAAAGTTAGAGCAAAAATTAGGTTCTATTATGGATTTATATATTAGGAGTCAACGATGAAACGTAGTTCAGTAGGCATACAAAAAGAACCTACCATCATGATTATACCTATGATTGATATCGTTTTCTTCTTGCTCGTATTTTTCATGATGAGTACGTTGTACATGAATACAGAGGAACAAATTCCTCTTAACTTACCGAAGGCTTCATCTTCTTCTGCTAAGACGATTGAGCCTATCACGATTTCATTAACAGCTACACATAAGATGTATTTGAATGAACGAGAGATTGTCCCTGATCAACTGGGCAATGAAATTCAAGGTATTGTTGCAAAAGAACCTCAACAGGCATTTATTGTGCGTGCCTCTGAGGATATTGCGTATAAGGACGTTATCAATATTTTAGATAATCTTAAAATTAGTGGTGCTCGGTTTGTTAGCGTAGCTACAGAACGGAAGTGATTCTATGGTAGATAAACGATATGGAATTCCTTTCGTAGCTGCATTGGCATTAAATCTTGTATATTGGGGTGTTGTAGGTGATTGGTTTGGTCATATAAAACCTCCAGAAACACCAAAAAAAGACTTGGTTATCAATCTCGATATGGGGCAGCAAGAACCTCCTCAAGAGAAAAAAGAGCCTGAGAAATTAAAGATTCAACCTGACGACAAACTCGTCGCAGGAGGCGGTAAAGCAGGTAGTGTATTGCCTGATTTATCGGGAAAGCCCACAGAAGGCTTAAAAAATCTGAATCCTTACTTAGGTGGTAATGAGACGGCATCAGTCAATTTGAATGGTAATACTGATAATCCTGTTGGCATTCCAGGGAGTGGAAATGTACCTGGCCCTGGTGGTGGTAACGTTGGCAATGGTGGTAAAGCTAATGATGGGCTAGGCTCAGAAGTGGGAAATCCTGGTACTAGTAATACGGAAGGTACGGGTTACTTTGATGTTTCTGAATACCGAGCTAGCTTAGATGCTAATAAAGTAATGCCGCCACAAGCTGTTCGACGAGGTATTACCGGAGTAGTTACTATTAGAGTTTATTTTGATGGTGAAGGTAATTATGTAAGTGCTAAAATTGAAGAAAGCAGTGGCTCTAGTCTCCTAGATAATGATGCACTTGCACTTGCAGCTAGGTCAGGCGGTGCTATAAATACAACTGGCGAACCCAAATCAGATGTTTTTTATATAAGATATAGCTTTGAGTAGTGATTTGAATAGCTAGATTTAGTTGGAATAAAAAGCAAATTTAATATGGAATATATATTATGTAGGGGATATGAGGATACTCGTATCCCCTACACTAAATTGCCCGTTGTTGTAGTATTTAAGCTATAAATTAATAGATTTTAAATAGTTTTTAATAGAAGATATAGGATGATAAATGAAATGAATAAATATGTATATGCGGTCACAATGATAGGTTTATTTAGTGTGACTACTAATGGTTATACTGTAGATGTAACAACTAATCAAAGTCAAGAGGCGGCAAATATTATTAATATAACAGCTAATCGTACAGCGTTATTAGATTTAGATACACCGGTATCGACTTCTGTTATTACCCAAGAGGATATACAAAATAGCGGCGCTAAGACGGCTTTTGATGCGGTCGCCAATGTACCGGGTGTAACCATTAATTCCTTTAGTGCGTCTGGCGCAGATTTTGGTGGCATGGATAGCCGTACGAATATTCGTGGCCTCGACCGCGGTGCACTTGTTCTTGTAAACGGTGTACCTATGAACTTAAATGGTAAGAGCGGAATTGGCTCTATACCTACCAGTGCCATTGAGCGCATTGAAGTTGTAAAGGGGGCGGCCTCTACCTTATATGGCGCAGAAGCTTTAGGTGGCGTTATAAATATTATTACAAAAACGTCGTCAAAAGAGGGTGGTTCTGCTACGGTAGCTGTAGGTAATCGAGGCTCTAAGAGATTTGACATTTCTTATGGTACTGATCGATTTCTCGTTGGTATCGATAGAAAATACTGGGGGACTCAAGATCCATCTACACCGGTGCGGTATGACTATACAGGCCGCAAGGGTTATGATTACTACACTACGCGCAACAAGGGTAACTCCTTAGGCGTGTTCATGAGTGGTAAGCTTTCAGATAAAATAACCTTAAATTATAATCGCGCTGAAAGCCGTTCCTCCTTTGGTCTGATTAGTACAGAAACAAATCCTATGAGACAGGCTCATCATTCTACGACATATCATTACAAGGATGACCGCAACAATGCATCTTTGATTTATAAGGATGACAATACGACAGGAACATTGTTTTATAATGACCGTACTATGCGTGGTGAAAGCCGTGTTCATAGTGCTAAACAGTTCAAGCCGACCGAAACCAGTTATGTAGCTCGTCAATATGGTATAGATGTACAACATGAATGGGACTTTAGAGGCGGTAAGGATTATTTGATTGCCGGTGTTACAGGTAAGCAAGAAACCTATCGCGCCACACAGGCCCCTGTGTACACACGCCCTCATCGTAATACCTATGCGGTGTACAGTAGCTATTCTCGTGAAATCAATCCAAAATGGACTGCCATTTTGGGCTTGCGCTATACAGCTATTAGTGATCCTATTAAGGACCAACATGTGTTAACGCCTCAGTTCCAATTGTTGCATACCATCAATAAAGATTCTTCCATGTACTTAAATATAGGGAAAGCTTACACGATGCCTAGCTTGAGTGATACATTCCGCAGTGTAAACCGCCAATACACAGCAGTAAGTGGTAAAAATCTTAAGCCTGAAGAGGGCTGGAACTATGAATTAGGTTATAAACGCCTTAATAAGAAGGATAGCTGGAAGGTGGACGTGTTCTATATGGACTTCAAGAACTTCTTCCAATGGCAACCTGATGTAAATGGTCGCCCAACCGTTCGCGTAAACGGTGGTCAATTCCACAATGTTGGGATTGAAGCTGAGTATAGTAGACATTTGTCAGATCGACTCAAAATGAGTGTAAGTGGTTCTTATTCTAATCCAAAACAAAGGGAAATGAATGAAACCTATTGGAAACAAGCGGCTCCTAAGTTACAGTTTACAACCGGTATTCATTATAAAAGCTCTACTTGGGATGCAGGCACATCTTTGAACTTTGTAACCAAACGTTTGCGCAATCGCGATGGTGGCTTGAACCCTAACATTGCTCTTTGGAATGCTTACGTTGGGTATCACTTTAATAAAGATGCTACATTACGCCTCGATGCACGCAATCTTTTGAATCGTCATAATGTGGTATCCAATGGAGATTATGAATATTGGGATGCACCATTCAATTATGAATTAAGTTATACACAAAAATTTTAATATGTATTAGTGATACAATCCCCCGAGAATGCAGTAGTGGTAGGGGTATGGGTTTTGTGCGGTCCAAATAAATGTGTAATAATACAAATATGTAGTTTATATAATTGTGTGAATGTATATATGTGTTAAGTGAGGCATTTGGTATGAGACAACAAATTAAGCATCGTATATCTATACTTGTGGGTTTAGCATTGATAGGATTGTCTGTGAATGGATATGCAGCAGAGGTAAGTGCTGATAAGACTCCCACTACAGCTGCATCGAGTGAATCTAATGGAGCATCTGAAATCCATACTATTAATGTAACAGCAAATCGCATGGCTCTTTTAGATTTAGATACGCCGGCTGCGATGGATGTTATTACTCAAAAGGACTTAGCTAATAGTGGTGCCAAAAATGCATTTGATGCGGTTAATATGGTGCCCGGCATTACGTCTTTTTCCTATGGTGCATCTGGTCTTGAATATGGGGCTATGGATAGCCGTGTGAATATCCGTGGTCTTGAACGGGGCTCTTTGATTCTCATGAATGGGGTACCGATGAACCTCAATGGCAAGGGCGGACTTAGCTCTATTCCGACTAGCTCTATTGAACGCATTGAAGTATTAAAAGGTGCAGCGTCTGCTTTATATGGCGCTGATGCTATGAGTGGTGTTATCAATGTAATTACTAAGACTCCAAGTAAAGAAGGGGGCTCTGCTACGATAGGTTTTGGTAATATGGGCCGCCAAACTTATAAAATTAACTATGGGACGCCTCGCTTCTTAATAGGTGTGGAACGTAACTTCTTTGGCGCTCAAGATCCAGAAACCCCTATCCGCTCCGATATCGGTGGTTATGCTAGAGGCTATGAATATTATACAGCTCGTAACAAAGGGAATTCTTTAGGTGTATTTATGAGCGGTAAATTAAATGATAAGTTGACTTTGAACTTTAGCCGCTTTGAAGGTAATTCTTCTTTTGGACAGTTGAGTACAGAAACGAATCCTATTAAGCAAAAGCTTCACTCTACAACATATGCTTATAAAGATACTAAAAATAATGCGTCTTTAGTTTATAAAGATGGCAATACTACAGGTACAATCTTCTACAACGATAGAGATTTGTATGGTAAAAGTCGCGTACATAGCAAAAAGGCATATACGTTGAGTGATAATAACTATATTGCTCGACAATATGGTTTTGATGTGCAACATGAATGGGATTTCCGCGGTGGTAAGGACTATTTTATTGCGGGTGTACTTGGTAAACGAGAAACATATCGCACCACATCTGGTCCGTACTATGGAAATCCACATCGCAATAGTTATGCCGTTTATGGTACATACTCTTATCAGATTAATCCTAAATGGACTAGTATTTTAGGCTTGCGTTATTCGGATATTAAAGACCCTGTGAAAAATCAACGCGTATTAATTCCTCAGTTCCAATTACAACATCGTATTAACAAGGAATCATCCATGTATATAAATGTTGGTAAAGCCTTTAGAATGCCGAACTTAAGCGATACTTTCAAGAAAATTAATAAAGGCTATGCCTCTGTTAGTGGACGCAATTTGAAACCTGAAGAAGGTTGGAATTATGAATTAGGCTACAAACACATTACTAACAAAGATAGCTGGAAAGTAGCGCTCTTCTATATGGACTTTAAAAACTTCTTCTCTTGGAAACCGGATAGCAATGGTAAAAATACGATCCGCGTAAATGGTGGTCGCTATAGAAATGTCGGTATCGAAGCCCAATATGGCCGTAAATTAACAGATCATTTGAAGATGACTGTGGGAGCATCGTATTCCAATCCTAAACAACAAGAAATCGATAAGACTTATTGGAAACAAGCTAACCCTAAATTGCAATTTACTGGGGGAATCCATTATAACAGCTCAACCTGGACTGCAGGTACTAGCATCAACTTTGTTACAAAACGGATGAAGAACCGCGATGGCGGCATTAATCCTAATCTCGTAGCTTGGAATGCGTACGTAGGGTATCAGTTCAATGAAAACGCATCCTTGCGGCTAGATGCACGTAACTTGTTGAACCGTCACAATGTTATTTCCAACGGTGACTGGGAATACTGGGATGAACCATTTAATTACCAACTCAGCTATACTCAAAAATTCTAGTCTTTATGTAATCGCTAATTAGAACTATACAAGGAGTATCATCATGAACAAGAAAATTGGATTTTTCATATGTTTGATGATACTCCTTTGTGTATGTTTAACAGGTTGTGGACCTCAATCGGAGGCAAATGTAACGCCATATACTCGTTATGTGGAAAGTCACGATGGCGTTCAAGTTGCTGTTCCAGAGCATCCAAAGCGGATTTTATCACTGTCCTCTGCATTTGACACAATTTTATTAGGACTTATAGAACCAGAGCGTTTAGCAGGCATTAATAAATTGTCTACCTATGAGGAATATTCGCTAGAGGCAAAGCGCGCAAAGTTGGTAAAACCTGTGTTGAGCTCGTATCCTCTGGAGAAAATTATAGCCTTGAAACCGGATCTCGTTATAGCGCCAGATTATATATCGGCTGATGTTATCTATGGTTTACGGCACATGGGTATAGCCACTGTTGTGGTACCTACCCCTTCTACGGTGGACGGAGTGATTCAGAATGTGATGGAGATTGCTCATATTATCGGGGAAGATGAAAAGGGTAGCTTTTACAATCGGAAGATTCATCGTGAAATAGATGAAATAAAGCACCTAGCGGAATCTATTCCACTTGAGCAGCGTAAGACGGTTCTCTTTGTGTCATCTATGGACGGATATACGGGCACAGGAAGCCTTTTTGATGATATGTGTCACTATATGAGCATCTATAATGCACCTGATCGGATTGGTTTACCACCACGAATACCTTTTGGGGAGGAGCGTGTGCTAGCCATGAACCCAGACTATATTTTTATTCCATCCTATAAGGGAATGGACAAAAATTTGGCGGATAGATATTTAAAGAATCCGGCCTTTCAAAATCTACCTGCTATTAAGGAAAATCGTGTTAAGCCCTTACCGGCAGCGTACCTGTATACAATGAATCAGCATATTGGTGAAGCAATGCTAGCCATTATGCATACTGTGTATCCTCAATTAGAAAGGAATTCTCATGACTAAACAGAAACAACGTATCATGGCCATAACTCTGATTGGGGTATTGCTATGTATTGTGAGTTTATTGGCACTCCATGTAGGGACCATTATGATCCCTATCGGAGGGGGCGTGCAAAGTATTTTAAATGGCATGGGCATACCTGTGAGCTTCACGGAGCCCATTACGGCTGAACAAGAGGCTGTACTGTGGTTTATCCGCATGCCACGCCTTATCATCGGACTTCTCGTGGGAGGCGCCTTGGCATTGGCTGGTGCGGTTATGCAAGGGGTATTCTCCAACCCATTGGCAGATCCAGGTATTATGGGCGTATCCGCTGGGGCATCCCTCGGTGCGGTTATCGCCATTGCCCTTGGCGTAACATCTCTTAGCATGTTTTACATGCCTGCCTTTGCCTTCGTTGGGGCCTTTGTATCCGTTGGGATTACTATTTTGTTAACCTGGCGCAATAACAAGCTCGACACCACAACCTTGTTGCTGGCTGGTGTAGCTGTTAGTATGTTGCTCGGCGCTTTCACATCGGGTATTTTGACGATGATTAATGAATATCGCTTGCGTGAATTCCTATTCTGGATGGTGGGCGGTCTTGATTTTCGCCGTTGGGATCACGTTTTGCTCGCCGTGGGCCCTATCGTGACGGGCAGCGTTATATTGATGATGCTCGGTCGTCACTTGAATGTGCTCGTTCTGGGCGATACAGAGGCGCGTGCCTTAGGCTTGCCTGTTATGGCATATCGCATGGTATTCCTATTTCTAGCATCCGTAGTTACAGCTACCGCTGTATGTGTCAGCGGATCCATCGGCTTTGTAGGTCTTGTGGTACCCCATATTGTACGGCTTTTGGTTGGGCCAGATCATAGAATACTATTGCCTATGGCGGCTGTTGGAGGTGCCTTATTCCTCGTATTCTGCGATACATTAGGCCGCGTCATCGCTCAACCGGTTGAAATTCGCGTAGGTATTATGACGGCACTCTTAGGGGCACCGTATTTCTTATACTTACTTCATCGCTTGCGTCGTAAAGGAGGGGCCTAATGAAACTAGATGTTCAATTTCTATCCGTCACATTAGGGGAAACCACCATTCTGAAGGATGCGTCCTTTTCTATTGATAGCGGTGAGTTTGTCGGCATTATCGGGCCTAATGGCTCCGGTAAAACGACGTTATTAAAAACCTTGCGTGGTCTCTATCCTACGTCTGGTGGCGATGTTTTGTGGGATGGTAAAAGCATCGCTTCTTTGAGCGACAAGGAAATCGCTCATCATGTGGCGTATATGCAACAGTCCGTAAATGTTTCTTTCGATTATGAAGCCATCGATATTGTGATGACCGCTCGTTATCCGTATCTTAAATGGTGGCAACAAGAGGGACCAGAAGATAAGGTTATCGTTGAACAGGCTATGAAAGAGGTCGGTGTTTATCATCTGCGGAATCGTTCTGTACAATCTTTGAGTGGCGGTGAGCGTCAACGGGTATTCTTAGCAAAGGCTTTGGCACAACAAACAGAGGTCCTATTACTAGATGAGCCGACGGCTGCCCTCGATCTAGTATATGCTGACGATATCTTTCATGAGGGTCGCAGATTATGTGACGAAGGTAAAACGATTTTAATTGTCGTTCATGACTTAGAATTAGCCGCAAAATATTGCACTAAACTCGTCTTAGTTAGTGATGGTCACATCGTTGATGTAGGTGCACCTCGAGATGTGCTCACTGCAGATAATTTAAAAGCTGCCTTCCACTTGTCTGCAGCAGTTTACGACGATCCATATTTCAAACAACAACGTATCTTTGTGTTCCCAAAAGGAACTACGGATATTGAGGATTATAAACAAACAGAGACTAGTGGAGAGATGTCAATTGACCCTCAACTGAAATAGACATATAAGTGCCTATGTATAGGTCAGTAAATTTCCTGTTTATCTTGATATATTTGTATTGCTATTCCTAGCGAGGTCAGGCTTATGTTATATCCATTTACTGCTATTGTTGGTCAAGATGAAATGAAATTGGCTCTTTTGCTAAATGCCATCAATCCGTCCATCGGTGGTGTGTTAATTGAGGGCGAAAAGGGCACTGCAAAGTCTACGGCTGTACGTGCATTGCCAAGCCTGTTACCTCCGATGGAAACAGGGACTGATGCGATGACCGTAGTAGAATTACCTATAAATGCTACGGAAGACCGCGTTGTAGGGTCTATTAATTTAGAAAAGGCCTTGCAAGAGGGGGTAAAAGCTTTTGAACCGGGGATTTTACACGCAGCACATCAAAATATTCTCTATGTAGATGAGGTTAATCTATTAGATGACCATATTGTAGATATTTTGCTAGACGTGGCCGCTATGGGGGTAAACACCGTAGAGCGAGAAGGGGTAAGCCATTCTCATCCATCTCGATTCATCCTCGTCGGAACTATGAACCCTGAAGAGGGGGACCTTAGACCTCAGCTATTAGATCGCTTTGGGTTGTCCGTCATGGTCTATGGTGAACAGGATCCAGCACAACGGATGGAGGTGATTAAGCGACGTCTTGCATTTGGCGATGCTCCAGAAGCGTTTATAGCGTCTTATGAGGAATCGGAGCAAGCATTACATGAGCGCTTGCTACAAGCTCGCAAATTATTACCAACCATTATTCCCTCTGATGATATTCTCCTTAAGATAGCAAGCATCAGCATCGGCGTTGGCGTTGATGGACATCGCCCAGACATTACGATGATGCACACCGCTCGTGCTCATGCAGCCTTTCACGGTCGCTCACAAATCATAGATGACGACATTAAGGTGGCTGCAAGATTGACGTTAAAACATCGCATGCGGAGATTGCCTTTTGAAGAACAAGGTCACGACGAAGACCGCATCGATACAGCAGTATCTGCGGTAATCGAGGGCTAGCTATGGATACATCTGTACAAGAGGCCCTCAAAATAGGTCTTGTAAACGACCAGATACATAGCATTGTCATTTCTGGGGGGACTGGTGTCGGTAAAAGTTTTATGGTTCGTCAGTGCCTCGACACATGGCATATTCCCTATCGTGTTATACCGGTTTATATAGATAGCTCACAACTTCAAGAAAGCATCGATTTTGAAGCCTCTCTCGAGCAAGGTAAGATGGTTATGTCCTCTAGTCTATTAGATGACGATAATACGCGATGCTGGCTCATCGATGATGGTCATGTGCTATCCCCAGAAGTGCGTCATGCCTTATTAACAGAGGTAAAACGCCGACAAATCTTGTTAATTATGACCATAAACCATGAGGATAGAGCCTTAACTGATGCGGAATGGGAACTCGTAGACATACATGTATCTATGGAACCAGCTTCATTGGAATCTAGGGTAGCGGTATTACAACAAACTCGAGATGGAATTTCTTGCGCAGATACTGTGCCAATTTCAATAAAAGCAAACTCACCTGAGGATGTAGTCAGTTTAATCGATCATAAGCGGATTTCATCTATTGCCGTTCCTGATGCAATGATTTCATTAGCCATTTCCTATGCACTCCAAGCTCGTACTGTAGGTCACGGTGCAGAGTTTGTATTGCTCCAAGTTATGAAATCACTGACGCTTCTTGATGGTGTTTCTTACTGTAAGCCCATTCATGCAGAGCGGGCCGCTCTTTATGTACTGCCTCATCGGATGAAGCGTGATGACACAACCACATCACAGCCTTCACAAGGGGAGAATGGAAATAGTAAAACGGATAGAAATCAACTAGAAAATAGGGCTGAACATGCATCGGACCAAGCTGATGAAGATGCACAATATGAAGCGGACCAAAATGATTCTATGGGGAATGAAGCAGCTCCTAAGGATTCAAACGCTAATGATGGGGACACTCATTCTGCTATGAATAGTACAGAAGATGCATCTTCTCAGCAAGACGATTCAAGTGAAGCTGATGGTTCTAATCAATCTAACGACTTAGATGTTACACAGAAGGAATCCTGTGATTCCGAAGTTATGAACGTAGGTGGAGACGACTCACAACGCTTATCCTCTTTATGTTTGCCCGATACGGTTGCCCGTATAGCTAACCAATTATTCCAATGGAAACTAGAATCCTCTAAAACAGTAGACCGTCAGTATCGCAAGGGCTCAGGTCGTCGCCTCATGACCAAAACAAAGGACACTAGAGGGCGTATGATTCGAGCTTACCAAGATGAACATGCGCTAGAGGACTTAGCGCTGGTCGATACATTGCGTGCAGCAGCACCCTACCAACGATTGCGGGCTGCTACTAAAATGGAACAAGAAAAGCTATCTACTCAGTCCCAGCAATTAAAGCAACAAGGCGGCAAGGGATTATCTTTAGTGATAAAACCTCAGGATTACCGCCGAAAAGCCCGTGAAAAGCGTATTGGTGCATACCAGCTTTTCGTGGTAGATGCCAGTGGATCTATGGCGGCGCGTCATCGTATGGAGGCCACTAAAGCGGCTATTCTCAGTCTCTTGCGAGATTCTTATATCCACCGTGATTCGGTAGGGCTCATTGCGTTCCGCAAGGAGTCGGCAGAGGTGTTATTGTCTTTCACGCGTAGCGTAGAGCGAGCAGAGCGACTGTTAGCCTCTATGCCTACAGGCGGTAAAACGCCATTAGCTCACGGTTTACGGATGGCCTATACCATGTGCGATAGATTGTTGCGTGCCCATCGGGCGGAACGAATTCAGATTATATATATCACCGATGGTCGAGCTACGTCGGGTGATTCTGAGGACCCTGTAGCGGAGTCCAAGCAATGGGCTCGTATCCTTGGTACTTTGCCTGTAGATTGTATTGTTATCGATACGGAAACGGGCTTTATCAAACTTGGATTGGCTAAGGAATTATGTAAATTGATGAATGGCAGTTATTATGCCATGGATACTATTACGGCAGATCGTATTTTGCGAGTGTCTCGGAGGTAGATCATGAGTCGACTCATGTATATTTCTAACTTAGGAAAACAAATCCAATATATAGAAAAGGCCGTTGCTACCTACCCTGAATTGATACAAGGTGAGGTGGATATTTGCAATATGAAAAAGCCTCCTCTCTGGGACGGTGATTTTGAAAGTCGCCTTCATGCTGCCGATGTAGTACTCGTAACAAACATGGGGGTTGGCTTAGACTCGCCATTCTTAGAACGCCTTGAACGATGGCTATATGCGCATCATCCAAAATACTGGATCGATGTGGTAGAACCTAAGAAAACGGATATTCTGTATCGTAATATAGATGAGGATAAACGGATTCGTCTTGAAAGTTATCGTCGTACTAGTGGCATCATGAACTATGTGCGGCTTATTAACGGTGCTTTCAGTACAAAACCAATTTCTGAATGGGAAGAACCTGACCGAATTCCGTGGCAAGCCATTATGGGGCGAGCAGGCAATATCTACGAGACCTATGATGAGTTTATGGATGCCGAAGGAAACCCTGATTGGCCGTCCATTGCGGTGTACTTTTACCGTGACGAGTGGATTATGGGGGATATTTATTATCAACAGGCCTTATTTGAAGAAATTTATAAACATCAGTACAATCCGATTATTTTTTATGGGCAATACGGTTCGAATCCTCGCGTAGGCATTCCGAATATGAAATTGTCCATGAACCATCTTTTTGGGAAGGATATATTCCCCTTTGACGTGCTTATCAATACTTGTAAATTCTCCTTCCAGTCCTTAGGGGCTCAAACCTTGGAGGAGTTAAAATTACAGGACGTACCTATCGTTCAAGGGTATACCATATACATGGATGAGAAATCCTGGGCTGAGAATCCACAAGGAGTTACGCCGTTAGATGTGAATTTATCCATATCACAGCCTGAGTTAGATGGTGTTATTCAAGGCGGTGTAGTGGCTTGTCAGACCTTTGATGAGCGTGGTCACTATGTGTATTTACCTGTGAAAGAGCGCATTGCGGCCGTCGTTCAGCGAGCTATTAAATGGTCTAAGTTGCGGTATATTCCTGTATCTGAGCGAAAGATAGCCATTATTTTACACAACTATCCGCCTAAGAATTCTAATATTGGTTCTGCAGCAGGCCTTGATACGCCTGAGTCGGTGCTACGATTATTAGAACAGATGAAAAAGGAAGGTTATACGATAGATTCTGTGCCTGATACGAGTGCAGATTTAATGGACATTGTTACATCCCACATGACAAACGACCGCTCCATGCTTACCGATGAGTTGCTAGCTTCGGCTGAAGGTCGCTTGAGCAGTAAGGATTACAAAGCATACTTTGAAACACTGCCAGCAGATACGCAACAAGCTATGGTTACATCTTGGGGGGAGGCCCCAGGAGATGTATTTGTCTACGATGATGAAGTCATCATTCCAGGTTTTTCAAATGGCAATCTGTGGATTACGGTGCAACCACCGCGCGGCTTCGGAGAGAATGTATCTGCTATTTATCACGATCCTTGCTTACCTCCACCGCATCAATATTTGGCGTTCTACCACTGGGTTCGGAATGTCTTTGAAGCGGATGCGGTCATTCATGTAGGCACACATGGCTCCTTAGAATGGCTACCAGGTAAGGGGGCTGGTCTCAGTGCTAGCTGTTATCCTGAAATCGGTATCTCTAGTTTGCCAAATATTTACCCGTACTGGACAACCATCATTGGAGAAGGCATACAGGCTAAGCGGCGTAGTTCAGCCTGTTTAGTGGGCCACTTGTCGCCACCGATGACGACGGCGGGACTCTACGATGAATTTGAAGAACTAGAAGCTTTACTAGATGAGCATAGTCATTTTGAACAGGAGCATCCTGAGAGTGTAGCTGACATAGGCGAAGTGATTCGCGAAAAGGCCCTGGCCTGTCATCTTATCGATGAAGAAAAGGGACCTACTATGGTGGTGGACGATATAATTACAGAAGTTCACGAAAAGCTAAGCGATTTAAAGCATATGCAAATGCGCAATGGTTTACATATCTTGGGTCAAGGCCCTGAGGGGACAGATTTAGAAGAATTTATTACCGCTATCATACGGACCCCTCAAGGAGATATTGCATCAGGTCTTGAAACGCTAGCCGCTGAGTTAGGGCATAATTGGTCGTATCTAGAGGAACATGCTGGCGAAATCAATGATGACGGAATTCGTAATAGTGTGATTATCGATCGAATTTGGCAGGAATTACGAGCGTTTGTGTCTAATATTATACATAAACCAGATTATAAGGCGCCTCAAAGTTTAGAGCCTTTGGTAGATGCCATAGTTCGTGAGTATATACCTAAATTAGGTCAAACCCAAAATGAGCTCAGCTCTATCTCTAAAGCGTTACAAGGAACCTATGTTGAACCTGGCCCCGGTGGAGCCCCATCGAGTGGTCAAGTCGATGTATTACCTACGGGTCGTAACTTTTATGGTTTAGATGAAAGAGCCTTGCCTACAAAGATAGCCTACCAATTAGGTATAGAGCTTGCAGATCAAGTTATGGCTGATTATATTTTAAATGAACAGCGCTATCCCGAGACGATAGGGATTATCTTATGGGCTAGTAGCAACTCTAGAAGTCATGGTCAGTGTTTAGGTGAATCCCTCTACTTGTTGGGGGTTCGTCCTAAATGGCAATCTAACGGTCGTATTTCAGGTCTCGAGGTTATTCCGCTAGATGAATTACAACGCCCTCGTATCGACGTGATGGGCCGCATCAGTGGTCTTATTCGAGATATGATGCCTACTGCCATTAGTTGGCTCGACAAGGCAGTTGAAATGGTAGCAGAATTAGATGAGTCCTTGGAAGACAACTACGTGAAAAAGCATATTCATGATGATGTTGATTGGCTTGTTGAACAAGGTGAAGATCCTATGCTAGCCACTAAAAAGGCGCGCCTTCGTATCTTTGGCGACCCACCACAAGCCTATGGCACGGGTGTGGGTGCCCTGATTGAAGGGAAAAATTGGGAGTCCTTAAGCGACATTGCACAAGTTTACAGCAAGTGGAGTAGCTTTCATCTGCACAAGGACATTCCTCAGGACATAAGGCTGTTCCAGCGTCGATTAACCACGATGGATGTGACCATTAAGAATGAGGATAATCGGGAAACTCATATTATGAGTGCCGACGATTATTATAGCTATCACGGTGGGCTCATTGCGGCGGTGCGGACGGCAAAGGGCAGAGCACCACGATCCTATGTGGGGGACAGCTCAGATCGCAGCCGCGTTACGATGCGGTCCTTAGGTGAAGAAATTTGCCGCGTCGTACAAGGGGAAACGCAGAATTCTAAGTTTATTCAAGCCATGATGAAACATGGCTACAAAGGGGCATCGGACATGTCAAATGTGGTATCTCATAGCTTTGGTTGGGACGTCACTAGCGATGTCGTACCAGACTGGGTCTACGAAGGATATGCTAACAAGTATGCCTTAGACAAAACGGTGCAAGAATGGATGCGGAATGTAAATCCTTGGGCGTTGCAGCGCATTACAGAAATCTTATTAGAGGCTTCTCAGCGTGGTTATTGGGACGCATCCCCAGAGATATTACAAGATTTGCAGTCATTATTAATTTCCATGGAAGGGGTTATAGAAGGTCGTTAGCATGAAACAAAGAATTTCTATCATATGTACCATAGTAATGATGGTATTTCTAGTGGTCGGTTGTGGCCCTACGCAGACGGGGACTACGGGCACGACACATCAGGTTACGGATGGCGCAGGGGTAACCGTTACAGTGCCTAACGAGCCGAAACGAATCGTTCCTATCGCTGCGAGTACAGAGGATATAGTGTTATCTTTGGTTGATCCGAGCCGAGTAGCAGCTGTTGGCACCGTGCCTAACAATGTGCCTGACGAGTCTGCCAAGGTCGGGACGCATGTGAAAGCAACTGCTGAATCCATGCTCTCTGTACAACCTGATTTAGTATTGGTTCCAAACTGGATGTCTCCAGATGCGATTGGGGAAATGCGGAATATGCAGATTCCCGTTTATGTCTATAAGACGCCGACTACGGTAGAAGAAGCAAAAGCAGTTATTCATGAAATTGCAAGTCTTTTACACGCATCGGATGAAAAGATGATTGCTAGCATGGATGCAGATTTGAAAACTGTCGAAGAATTAGCAAATAAACATACCGGTGAACGCCCTGTAGTAGCATTTTATACGCAATTTGGTTTAACCGGTGGCAAGGGGTCAACCTTTGATGATATGACCAAATATCTGAAGGTTACCAATGCGGCCGCCCAATTAGGCTTGGGGCCTTTTGATAATGGGACGCGAGAGGATTTAATTAAAGCGAATCCAGACATTATCCTCATCCCATCGGTGGCCTATACTTCGGATGGTACTACGCCAGCAACGGCAGAACAGCTCTATTCTGATCCTGCTTTGCAAGGGATTAAGGCCGTCGCCAATCGTCGTGTGTTCCTCGTAGATTCCTCGCAGGTCATGAGTTATTCCCAATTTATGACACGGGCAATGGTTTCTATGGCACAAAATATATATAGTATGTAAATGTATGTGTGGAGGTTTTTATGAAAGTATCAAGAATGCAACGATTATCCATGTACGTAGGGTTAGCTCTCGTATTTGGTAGCACATTGAGTGCTCCTAGTGTATCAGCTGTTGACGCTGGTGATGCAAAAGAAGCGCATACCATTGTTGTTACGGCAACTCGTAGTGAACAACAGCTTTCAGAAGTGCCAGCTAGTGTAGGCGTAGTAACAGGCGATGATATTCGTGAGCGCCATGCTACGAATATGAACGAAGCCTTGAACGTCGTACCGGGCGTAGATATTAATACGTACGGTGGTGGCGTAGGTTATACGAACTCCAATGCGTTCCGCATTAATGGGTCTGACCAAGTATTGTATTTAGTAGACGGCATCAATATGGGCGCAGCAGGAGTGAATCCGCCGATGACTATTTTGAAAGATATGTCTAGTATTGATCGCATTGAAGTCCAACGTGGTGCAGGCTCTACATTGTATGGTTCCGGTGCCATTGGTGGTGTAGTAAACGTAATCACCGCAAAACCTGATCAAGGTGTACAAACTAAACTTCGCGTGATGGGCGGCAGTAATGATTTAGAGCAATACGCAATTACCAACGAAGGTAGCCAAAACGATTGGTACTGGCGTGTAGGCGTACAAAAAGATATCATTGGCTCCTACAAAGATGGCCATGGTGTGCGCGTTCCTCAACATGGCAACAGCCATAGTGCATCTTTCATGGTGGGCAATAAAATCAATGATAAGAACGATGTAAAAATAGCTTACGACACATATCGTGGTGATGTAATGTACTCCGACCATTTGGGTGCCCTTAACCATATTCGTTATGGTAATGAAGCGAATGACTCCTTACGCGCGATTTGGAACAACAAAATTAGCAATCGATGGAGCCATCAATTATACTTGATGAACAATCATTATAAAACAACATATGATGGGTACTTAACGGATGTGAAGACTCGTGGTATTGGGGATCAAGTTACGTATAAAGCAAAAGACCATACTGTAGTAGGCGGCTTTGACTGGAGACAAGATAAGGTGCTTAATATGGGCGGCGTGAAGCTTACGAACACATCATACTTCATTCAAGATGAATGGAAATTTGCTCCTAAGTGGACTGTAACACCTGGTATCCGCGTTGACCATCATTCCTCCTTCGGTACGCATACATCTCCATCCATCAGCCTTGGCTATGATGTAAATGAGAAGACAAATGTGTATGCTGCGTATAAAGAGTACTTCTTAGCCCCTACACCATACCAATTATTTGATGGCTTCAATGGCAATCGCAATTTGAAACCGGAAACAGGTCATGAATTTGATTTAGGTGTACACCACAAATTCGGTAAAACATGGAATAGTAATCTTAGTTTCTTCAGCCGTAGTACGAAGGATAAAATCGGTTGGGTTATGACAGATCCAGCAAACTTTACAGGCCAATATCGCAATTTTGACACTGAAAAAGCTCGTGGCATCAATGCGGATGTGCGTAAACAATTGACGAACCACTTGTCCGCACGCCTTGGCTATACGTATACTCATATTGATGCGACACCAACTCGCAAAGCAAATCGCGATGGGTATGTGCCAAAACATGCTGTTAATGCAGGCCTTGATTACAACGATGCTAAATGGGATGCTCATTTGGATATCCGCGGTATCATTAATCGTCCTGGCCCTGCAGATAATGTATTCCCACGTAAAACGTACTGGTTGGCTGATATCAGCGCTAACTATCGGGTACGCGAAAATGTTACTATATTTGGTCGTATCAACAATATCTTTGATACATACTATGCAGAACAATCTAGCGTTCGTTGGGGCAACCCTGGTGACTGGTGGCCAGGTCAAGGTCGCAACTTCCGTCTAGGTGTAGAAGTGACTATCTAATAGATATAACTACTGCAATGGCTAATAGATATAACTACTGTAATGGTTCGATTATAAAGCTATACTAATAATTGACAATTACATCATAGTTATTTGTATAGTTTCAAAATGTAATCTATATCATGGTGAAAGAGCCTCTCATGGGGCTCTTTCATTTTTATTATAGTTTTTGATGGTATATTGAGACCGCACTAAGCACCATGAGAGTTATTTTCAATAACCGATAAATTGGGTATAGGTAAATAAGTATATGTTATAAAACTATAGATTTTCTATAGTAAAAGCTCTATAATATTATGTATCTATCTATAGGTATTCATAGTTTATGTTTTGTGATGTACTTGTATATTTGCTTGTATAGTAAATGTTTTGTTACTTTCACAGTTATCAAAACCTTCCCATGGAGAAGGTTGATTTTTAGAGGAGTTGGATCGAAATGAAACAACCAGAATTATCGCCGTATATGATGGCTCGCAAGCCGTCTGGCATTCGCCTAGGACAAATTAAATTCTTGGAACGTAAGAACCCACCTATCTTGGTGAATGGTTCTATTGGCAATGTAATGCGTCCTATGCATCCCGCCATGCAGCGTAGGTTGTTTGATTTGGGTGGTGTCAATAGCCCGTTCCACAATGGTATTGTGCCATATGTGCCAACTACGGGCACTGATGAGTGTCGTGAAGCGTTTTTACACATTTTGCGCAGTCAAGGTTTTGATACGACAGGTCTTGATGTACTCGTGACAGACGGTGCATCAATGGCGATGGAAATTATCATGCTTGGCGTATGTGGTGGTGCAGGCGAAGAGGAACGTCCTCTCTTGATGTTCAATCCTTCTTATACAAATTATGATGCAGTAGGTCTTCGCATTGGTCGTAAAACGGTTACTGTAGAACGGGAGCTCAATGAAAATGGTGAGTTCGAATTGCCCTCTGTAGAGACTGTTGAACAACGCATTATCGAGACAAAACCTGGAGCGTTGCTTATCATTCCTTATGATAATCCTACAGGTCAATTATTTAGCAAAGAAACGCTTATTGAATATACTAAATTGTGCGTTAAACATAATTTATGGATTATCTCTGACGAAGCGTACCGTGAATTGGCTTATGAAAAAGGGAAAGAAACATCTAGCATTTGGGCCTTAACCGATAAAGATGTGCCTGGCATCGAAGGCCGCCGTATCAGCCTTGAAACGGCTAGCAAAGTTTGGAATGCGTGCGGACTTCGCATTGGAGCTATCATTACGGATAATAAATTATGTTATGAAAAATCTGTTGCGGAATATACGGCAAACCTTAGCGCTAATACATTGGGCCAATATATCTTTGGCGCATTGAAACATGAGTCCTACGCGCAATTGCACAACTGGTATGAGCAACAACGCGACTACTATCGTCAAATGATCTTTGAACTCCACAAAGGTTTTAAAGAGGCAGAACCGGACTTTATCGTGTCTCGCCCTGAAGCGTCTATTTACTTTGTAATCGACGTGAGAAAGGTTGCAAAACCTGGCTTTGATGGTGTAGAATTTGCTTCTTGGTGTGCCGAACACGGTGCAGTAAGCCTTGATGATGGCAAGGAATATACACTCCTCATGGCGCCGCTCAATGGCTTCTATAGCGGTAAAAATGGCGATAATAACCCTGGTAAAACACAATTGCGTGTGTCTTTCTGTGAAAACCCAGATTTATTGCGCTTGGCTCCTGAATTATTATCTAAATTATTCAGAGCCTATGAGGCACAACGAACTGAATAATCGTACTGAAAATAAAAGTGCTCTACGTTTATAACATTCGTAAACGTAGAGCACTTTTCTGTTTAAAGGTCCGTAGTGAATGTATCCATGATTAGATCTGTGTCATGATATCCTGCAGTATCTGATCAATTTCCATATGATTGTCCCGCAGTAATTCATCGGGATCATATCTGTCATAGAAACCTTTTTGAATGCCGTAGTTCATGACTTTGATATTCTGCCTGCTATAGTACGCGGCAATTTTCTGCCCGAAGCCGCCGTCAATGGCGCCGTCCTCCAGCGTGATGATGAGAGAATGGTTTTCCTGTAATCGGTCGAGCAGAGCTGTATCCGGTTCCGATATCAAAAGCGGCTTTATTACGGTCGGTGTGATAGCATGTTTTGCTTTCACCGCCTCGGCCAAGGCAAGGGCGCGCCTGTAAAAGTTACCGACACCTATAATGGCGATTTCACGACCCTCCCGGATGGTTTCCCAGTTGCGGATGGAAACATCCGTAATGCCTTGTGTCCGAAGAGGCTCGTGATTCGGTGTTCCTACGGGAACTCGTATGGCGACAGGATAATCATGATGCTGCAAGCCGAACTGAATGGATGCCTGCAATTCCTCCGCCGTGGCAGGTGCAATATAGGTCAGATTCGGTATATTGGTGAGCATAGGAATATCGCTGAATCCCAGATGCGTGATGTCCTTTGTACCGTAAATGGAGGCGCGATATACGAGAATCAAAGCATTGCTGTTATTAATGCATACGTCGTTTATTAGCTGATCGTAAGCCCGTTGCAGAAATGTGCTGTATATCGGTAAAATCGGCTTTGCATCGGCGTGAGCGATGCCGGCCAACAGAGTCATGGCATGTTCCTCGGCGATGCCCACATCGATATATTGAGCGCCCAATTTCTGACGAACCTCCGGCGTCAGACAAAATCCGCCGGGCGTGGCCGCCGTGATGAGGCAGGCGGATTTGTTTGCTTCCAACTCGGCAATCAATTCCTTTGCGGCGATAGCTTCGTATGTGTTATTATAATTTTTATTGACTACACCTGTCTTGACGTCAAATGATGATGGATTGTGAAAGTCTTCCGGCGTCATTTCCGCCGCTCTATAACCGAACCCTTTCGTCGTGCGGAGATGCAAGATGATGGGGCGCGGATAATTTATTACTGATTTAAATTCCGCGATTAATGATAAGACCGAGTTGCCTTCTTCGATATAGCGGTAATCAAAGCCGAGGGCTTTAAACATATTATTCGTACAAGTTCCGTTCGTGCCACGCAATTCTTTTAAATGGGTGTACAAACCACCGTGATTTTCTGCGATGGACTGATCGTTATCGTTGATGATTACGATGCAGTTGGACCGCAGCGTAGCGAGATGATTTAAGGCTTCGAAGGCCTCCCCGCCGGATAATGCGCCATCCCCGATGAGCGCGATGATGTTTTCCTTTGTTTGATTGAGGTCGCGGCCGATTACGAGCCCGCACGCCAGACTGAGGGCGGTGGATGCGTGCCCCAGGTGAAACAGATCGCAGTTACTTTCACGTGGATTACTGTAACCTGAAACGGTGCTGAATTTATTTTCCTGCGTGAACCCTTCGAGCCTGTCGGTCAATATTTTGTGGGCGTAACTCTGGTGGGATATATCAAATATGATCTTGTCACCGGGGCAGTTAAATACGTAGTGAAGCGCAAGAATAATGTCTGTAGCGCCCAATGACGGACCTACGTGACCGCCTCGAATCGATGTTCTGTGAATGATGGCTTCGCGTATTTCCCGCGCTATTTCCAGTAACTCTGCTTCGGTACATTGTTTTAAATCACCGGCTGAATGTATTTGTGAAAGCTTCATATTGCTACCTAAACTTTATTTTACTGTCTAAATGAGACTTCGATTAGTAAATGTTAGAAATTATTTGTGTTCATAGATGAAAAAAATATGAACACTGTCTATTATTATAACATGAGATTAAGTTGATGATTATAGTATGAGATAAAGTCGATTATCGGTAGAGAAATCTACGAGAAAATTTCAAATGAATCATGAAAAATAAATGAAACTGTGTTATCATAAAAGATATAATTTAGTTTGCTCCTTACATTTATTAAGAGAGGAAAAATCTATGAATAAACAGTGGGTTGGTTCCCCGTTATTAGTACAGGCCTTAATGATTATTGTCGATTATATTGCTGTTATTTGTGGCATTATTTCCGCATGTAGTATCAGAACTGCATTACCGTTCTGGAATGGTACTAATAGTTTACATGTAGATTTTTTCTATGGATATGTTATTACCCCTATAGTATTTATTATTGTGCTGTTATTAAACAGTGCATATAATATGGATAAGGCTTATTGGGATAAGATTAAAATTATATTCCGCTCCATAACAATCGGTATAGTTGTATCCATCGTTCTGATGTATGCCGGGCATATTATCGACAATGTATCCCGTTTATTTGTCGGCTTATCTTATATATTTATACTGTTATATGTTATCGTTTTACGATATATATTGATTCAAATATTGATAAAGCTGAAATTATTATATATTCCCATCTTATTGGTCGGAGCGGGAAAAACAGCGGAATTAGTTGATCGGTATCATGATAGAATGCTTATTAATTACTATAAAATTATCGGCTTTGTGGACGATAATCCGAAGTCCTCATTATTAGCGCAAAAGTATCCGCGTTTGGGCGGCTTTAATGACGTGGAGGACGTCATTAAAATATATAACGTATCCACTGTATTGGTGTGTGCGCCCGGTCTTGAATCAAAAAAATTAGTGTCCTTAATTAACCGCTTACAGCTGCTTGTAAAAAGGGTTTCCTTCGTACCGGAGCTGTTCGGATTGCCGGCCAGCAATATTTCGGCTCGCGGTATGATGGAGGAACAGGCCGTCGTATTGCGTGTGCAGAACAATTTAGCTCGCAAGTCCAACCGTATTATGAAACGCATTTTTGATATCGTGGCCACCGTATGTGGCGGTATCTTGATTCTGCCGATTATCGCTGTCGTGGCGGTGTTGATTTATCTCGACTCTCCGGGACCTATCGTGTTTGGTCATAAGCGGGTCGGTCAAGGGGGCAAGGAGTTTCTTTGCTACAAATTCAGATCCATGGTTCCTAATGCGCAGGAAGCGTTGGAAATCTATCTAAAAGAACATCCGGAAGCTCGCGAAGAATGGGAACGGGACTTCAAGTTGAAGGACGATCCGCGGGTTACGAAAATCGGTAAATTTTTACGCAAGACCAGCCTCGATGAACTGCCGCAGCTGTGGAATGTCCTCATGGGCGATATGAGCCTTGTAGGACCGCGTCCTATCGTTCGAGATGAAATTGTAAAATACGGCGATTATATCAATGATTTCTATCTTGTACCACCGGGAATTACAGGTGTGTGGCAGGTGAGCGGTCGCAGTGATACCACCTATGAAGAACGGGTGTTAATGGACTCCTGGTATGTGCATAACTGGTCCGTGTGGATTGATATTGTATATTTGATAAAAACGGTATTGGCCGTTGTGAAGGGAAAAGGGGCTTACTGATATCGATTAGGTATTCCCGATAAAAATAATTTAAGAGAATAATCTTAATGATTTAGATATTAAATATTTCGGATAGAAATATATTTATGATGATTATATTGTTTTTGATTGAGAGATTAGTTTTGAGATAAGGTTGAGGGCAGTGATGAAAAAGGTAATTACGTATGGTACATATGATTTATTTCATAAGGGCCATCATAATTTGTTGAAAAATGCCAAAGCACTAGGGGACTATTTAATTGTCGGAGTGACATCCAGTGATTTTGATAAGAACCGAGGTAAGCTTAATGTTCGTGACTCTTTAATGACGAGAATCAAGAATGTTGAGGAGACCGGCTTTGCCGATGAAATTATCATAGAGGAATACTTCGGGCAAAAAATTGATGACATTAAGAAGTATGATGTTGACATTTTTACGGTCGGTTCGGACTGGAAAGGTCATTTTGATTACTTAAATGAATATTGTGATGTAGTGTATCTTGAAAGAACAAAAGGCATCTCCAGTACTGATATTAGAAATTCGGATACGATAAAAATTGGCTTGTGGAATGCAGAACAGGTGACGCAAAGATTTTTGTATGAAGCCAAATACGTAAGCGGTATTGAAGTCGCTTCATTGTATCTCAATAAACAGTCTTCGTATCTGCAAGCCATTCTTGATGCTTATGAAGAAGTTGAGGTTTATGAGAACCAACAGGATTTTTATGACTCCATAGATGCTGTATATATTGTTGAGGAACCGAAACATCAATATGATGCCATTATGCAGGCATTGGAGCATAAAAAGCATGTATTAGTTGAATTCCCGATACTTGTAACGGATAAAGAGCTTCAAAATATCATCGACTTGGCGAGACAAAATCATTGCATCTTTATGGAGGGGTTAAAAACATCCTACTGTCCGGCATTTAGTAAATTAATTGCCATCGCTAAGAGCGGGATTATAGGGAATATATTGAGCGTAGATGCCAACTTCACACAGATTCTCGGTAATAATATCGAAGAACAAATTCGTTTGGTTGATGGCGGCAGCGTGAATGCATTAGCCTCATATCCTTTCTTGGCTTTTGTTAAATTATTGGGCATTGAATATAACAATATTCAATTCTTTAGTCGCAATGATGAGAAAGATATTGATATGTTTACTAAGATTTCATTGTCTTATCCAAATGCTATAGCATCCGCTAATGTTGCAATAAATGCTAAGAGTGAAGGTCATCTGGTTGTCTCCGGCGATAAAGGCTATATATACGTTCCTGCCCCATGGTGGAAAACAGAGTATTTTGAAGTACGCTTTGAGGATATTAATATGAACCGTAAATATTTTTATAAATTTGACGGTGAAGGGTTACGTTATGAGATCTCTGAGTTCGTTCAATGTATTTTGAATCAAAAGGATTCTATATTATTGACGATAGATGAAATTAAAAGTATCACCCATTTATTGAATCAGTATAAATCTGTAAATAAGGTTATATTTTAATGTAATTGAGGAGTAATGACATGTATATTAACCCTTTGATAAAAAAATTGGAACGAAAATATCCCGATGGTGGTAGAACCGATATTTTACGATTGGATATGAATGAAAATCCGGGAGGATTGCCGTTAGAATTTGTGGAAACAATAAAAAAGCAGATTACGCCCGAATTTATTTCCACATATCCTGATAAAGTGCCATTGATTCAATCGTTGGCCAACTTTCACCAGTTATCGGTAGATAACATTGCCATAACAGATGGATCGGAAATGGCATTAAAATATATATTTGAAACCTTTGGTAAGCCTGAATCCACATTTGTCAGTGTATTCCCTACATTTGAGATGTACGGGGTATATGCCAATATGTACGGATTAATCCATAAAAAGGTTGATATCAACAGCAATTTTGATATTGATGTTGACGCATTGGTAGATTGTATTGATGGATATACAAGCATTGTCGCTTTATTGAATCCGAATAATCCTATTGGTCGTCCATTTACAGATGAAGAGTTTAAATTGATTGCTGATAAAACTAAGTCTGCAGGAGCACTCTTGATTATCGATGAAGCTTATCATTACTTTTACCAAGGTACCCAAATTGATTTATTAAAGCAGTATGACCATATCATTATATTGCGTACTTTTTCAAAATTATTCTCCATCGCTGCTTGCCGCATAGGTTATGTAGTAGCATCCCCTGATATCATTACGATGATAAATAATGCAAGACCGACCTTTGATACAAATTCCATTGCTTTATTATTTGCTAATGAAATCATTAATAATAAACAATTAATCGATACTTTGATTAATGAAGAATTGCAAGGGCGTGAATATCTTATTAAGTGGTTAGAGTCTAACAATTATCAATATGTATACGGTGGTGGTAATTATATTACCATAAAGACAAAATCTGATGCGGAAATGGTGGCATCTCGCCTGTTATCTGAAAAAGGTATCGCTATCAAGACCTCCGGATATGATATTCTCAAGGGCTATATTCGTGTTTCCACAGGTGCAATCATGTATATGCGATTATTCGCTGAAGCACTGCAAGATATAGATAAATAGGTTTGATTATGGGGTTACGAACATTAAAAAATCGATTACGTAAGAATAAAATCATATATCTGACCATTAACTTTAGTGCTTTGTGTGTACAATTAGGGGCCAGAGCGTTTTTCAGAGGCATTTCTTTTTTCATTCCTATCAAGAATAATCGTATCTTATTCAGAGCCTATGAAGGGCGCGGGTATACTTGCAGTCCTAAATATATTAGTGAATGTATCAAGTCTGATAAGGCCTATGAGATTATATGGGCTTTCAACAATCCCGAATCATATAGTTTGTTAAAGGATGACGGCATTATTATCGTTAAAAGAGGATCATTAAAGTATATTTATTATTATGTGTCGTCTAAAGTTATTGTGTTTAATGATTTGCTTGAATCGTTCTTGCCGACCGGAAAAGGTCAGGTATATATCAATACTTGGCATGGCGGAGGCGCCTATAAAAAATGGGGCATGCTGCTAAATTGGAACTGGATGGGGCGATTACGATATTATTTGACTCACAAATTTACGTATTTCCTATCCTCTTGCAGACTATACACGCAGTATGCTTCGCAGGCCTTTTCCGTTGATGAAAGCCGATTTATCGATTCAGGTTTACCGAGAAATGATATGTTTTTTATGGATGAATTTTCGTTGCAGACGAAGCGGTTGAACATTCTTTCAAAATTAAACTTGGATCCTGCTTTTAAATATGTACTGTACGCGCCTACATATCGTGAATTTCAGGGTAATAGCACTTACAATATTGATTTTTCTATGTTGAAAGCGGCCTTGGAGAAACGCTTTGGCGGGGAATGGATGATTTTGTTCAGAGGTCATTACTATCTGGATCCGGATAATATTTTGCCGGACTATGTGATGGATGTGTCCGAACATGATGATATGCAGGAAATTTTATTGGTATCCGATGTTTTGATTACAGATTATTCTAGCTCTATTTGGGATTTTTCACTGTTGAAACGACCTTGTTTTTTATATACGCCGGATAAGCCCGAATACGAGGCGGTAACTAATTTTTGTACGCCTTTAGAAGAATGGCCTTATACTTTTTCCTTAACAAATCAAGAATTGATGCAACATATACTTGATTATGATGAGCAGCAACATTTGGATTGTGTATACTCTCATCAATTGAAGCTGGGTATATATGAAACCGGATCCGCAACAAATCGTGTAGTAGAGATAATATCTGACATCATCACTAGGTAAAAGAGAATAAATCGAGTGGCAGAAGTAATATCCGATAGCATTAATGAGTAAAAGAGGATTAATTATGGTAAAGATGGTATGTCATGTTCATACTAAGTATTCATATGACAGTACATTGCCTTTCTGGTTGCTATACATGCGATGTGTGATGAACGGGATCACACATATTACGATAACAGAACATAATACTATTGAAGGTGCGATAGCATTCAAACGATATTGTGAAAGAAAGGGCGAGAAGGTTCAGGTTATAGTCGGAGAAGAGATTATGACTACAGCCGGTGAGATTATCGGATTATTTTTGAAGAAAAACATTAGTGGCGGTTTGTCTCCGGAAGACACTATTTCCGAAATAAAGAAGCAAGGCGGTATCGTTTATGTTCCTCATCCATATGATGAAAAACGATATAAAACAGTTTTAAAAGAAAACTATATTGAAGTATTGGCACCGTTAATTGATTGTATAGAAGTGCATAATGGTCGTAATATCAGTCCATTGTATGATATGAAGCAAAATGAAATTGCGGAAAAATATAATTTGCGTAAGGTAATAGGCGGAGATATACATACGTTTATTGAAATCGGAAAAGATTATATCGTTTCGGATATAATCCCGGATACACCTGATGCATTTATAAAATCGATAGATTCAGGACGTTTTGTCTGTGCCCCATGCATACCACTTGCGCATAAATTAACAGTTGTTGACCGTATTATATCATTTATACAACGAGGGGATTTTTATGGATTGTATCGAATTGTCGTTAAGCGACTTAAGAGAAAAAAGTTATGAATTGGCAGAGGTAGTCAAGTCGTCATATCAACCTGATATGATTCTTTTTATAGCCAAAGGCGGTTATTTGATTGGGCGGTATATCGGCGAACGAATCGGAGCGCCCATTGTTCCTGTATATGCGGAGCGGCAAGCAAGCGGATTAAAGAAATTGGTCTCTCCGCTGTTAAAGATTTTGCCTCAATTCGTCAAATTATTTCTCAGAAAAATGGAAGTTAAATCCGGTGTTCATAATACTATAAAAGAGCGACAAGTATCATTTCCGGGTTGTAATGGCGAAGCAGGTCTATATGAAAATAAGAGGCTTTTAATTGTAGATGACTCAGTAGATACGGGAGGCTCTATTGTCTCTGTTATTAATGAGTTGAATAAAATGGATGTTTCGTTTTCAGATGTTAGAGTAGCGACATTAAATGTATTTGATGAAGCAAAAGAGAGATTACCGGAATATTATAATTTGTTTTCCAATACGATTATGATTACGCCTATGTCTAATGACTCAAAGGAACATAGTCAGTTTATTAAGATGTACAATATGTATCTCGTAGAGAATAGGATCACATCATGAAAGAATTAACAATAGATGAGTTAAAGACCGTTGAATTAAATATACTTAAGGATGTAGCGAAATTCTGCGATGATCATAATATACAATATTTTTTGTGCGGAGGCACATTATTAGGTGCTATACGCCATGGAGGCTTTATTCCTTGGGATGACGATATTGATATCGCGATGCCTCGCGAGGATTATAAGCGTTTTTTCCGACTGTATAATGAGTCTGAAAAGCGATACAGAGCGGATTCCTTAGAAAATAACTCCAATTGGCATATGTCTTTTGGTCGTGTAGGCGATACCGAAACGGTATTATATGAACATACCTTAAAGGATAAATATAAACAATATCATGCTTTTATAGATATTTTCCCTGTAGATGGAATTCCGTCGAACCATATTAAGCATAAACTTTTATTACTCGTACAGAAGACCTTGGGAATTGTTGGTAATGCATCAGCCTTTGCATACACGCCAAGTAAACATTTCTGTGACTCAAAAGAAGACAATATTGCTCTAAAGAATAAAATTCGAACTTATATAAAGTATGCGTTAATAACCTTGTGCAGCGGATTAAATACACAAAAAGTTCTTTCACTTGTCAATACGATGGCAGAAAGATATTCAATACCTGCCTCTGAAGTCGTCGGATTAACAGTGTATGTATGGAATTGGGATTTTGAAACGTTACAGAAAACATCTATAGATTCGTATGTTAAATTGCCGTTTGAGGATACTGAATTTAATGGTCCCGTAGGGTATGAAGAGTATTTAGAAAATACCTTTGGTGATTATATGACCCCGCCACCGGAAGATCGACGTGTGAGTCATCATAATTTTAATGTGTACTGGGATGATAAATAATGAATAACATGGAAAAACCGCTCGTTAGTATTATCGTTCCGGTTTATAATACCGAGTTTTATTTAGAACGTTGTATTCAGTCTTTATTGCAGCAGACCTATAAGAATATTGAAATACTTTTAATTGATGATGGCAGTACTGATGGTTCGTCAAAATTATGTGACTATTTTGCAGAGCAGTATTCTCATATTCATGTGGTTCATAAGGAAAATAGCGGCGTTAGCGCCGCTCGAAATAAGGGCTTGGATATTGCACGCGGGGAGTTTATATTATTTATAGATAGTGATGATACAGTTTCCTCAGACTATGTTGATTCATTTATAAATGTAAGTCTTGATGCGGATCTTATCATTGGTGTCATAAACGATGTATATATTGACGAAGAGGGTTCTGTATATAAACAAGAGGTGCGAAAATATTCGACAAATTTATATGGAACTTTGCGGGAAGAATATTATAGTCTTTTAGAATTATTGCGCGTTCCGGTTATTAAATTGTATAGGAAAAAGATTATCGATACATATCAGTTGAGATTTGATGAAACATTATCCGTCGCAGAGGATCAAGCATTTAACTTTTCTTATTATCGTAATATTACATCGTATTTAGTTGAGCCTAAATGCATATATACGTATTATCATCATAAAGGCAGCAATTCATTGGCGTCATCAATAAACGAGAAAACCTTTGAAGATGAAGTATTTAAACTGGATTTAGAATATATTTTTCTTAAGGATTATAATGTTACGAATTATAATACCGTCTATATACATCAGCTGTTAGGCGTAATGAATAAGTATATAAATTTGCAGGATAATCATAGTATTCAATCCAGTTATACGCGGATTAAACGATTGACAAAGTTAAATCCGTTAGTAATAGAGGCACATTTAAATCTTAAGAAGAAGATAATCTTATATTTATTACAATATAAAATGTATTGGTTTGTTACGATATATTATCGGTTTAAAAGTATATGTTAAGATATACTGTGATTAATTTATTTATCAGAAAGGATTAGTATGGGACCTCAAGTTATTTCTTATCAGGCAATAAAAGAAATTATTCAAGAAAATAAGCGGATTTTGCTCTATTTGATGGTAGGGATGTTAATTATATTTCTTTTATTAGCGTTTTTACTTCCTAAAAAATATACGTCTAGCGTAATGATCCAAGTAAAACCGCAAAATAGTGCATTAAGTGCATTGTCCGCTAATGCGGGCTTACTGGCATTAGTAGGTATTTCTACAGGAGGATCTGTATTAGACTACATGTCATTATTAAAAAGTGACAGAGTTATTAATCCTGTAATTAAGAAACTAGATAATGAAGATGCAGAGGATGAGCGATTCAATGCTGAGGATTTTGTAAAGAAATATATGCAAATCGATAATCCGAGAGGAACCTCTATTTTATCCTTTACAATCACTGCTGATTCCCCTGAGAATGCACAGCGAATCGCACAAGATGTGGTCGATTCCTTGCAAGAGTCCATCGCAGGTGTCAGCTCCACGCAGGACTCTACACTTATTAAAATTCTTGGTAAAAAGAATGAAGATGCTAAGCATAAAATGGATCAAGATGTAGCCGCACTTGAAAAGTATAAACAAGAGAACGGTGTTTTTTCTCCTAGTGAACAAGAAAAAATGCTCTTGGAACAAGCCTCGGGCTACGAAAAAGCAAAATCTGATGAGACGGTTAAGTTGAATACTAATTCAGCAATTTTAAGTTCCATAGAATCTCAGATTGATACGCAAAATAAAAATCTTATAGATTCTCAGATGGCGGATAATCCTGAAATTCAATCGATACGAAAAGAATTGTTTAATGCTAATGAACAGTTGGCTAAATTACAATTTAAATTTACTGATGATTATCCGGAAGTTGTTAAGGTAAAAGAAAATATCAGTTATTTAGAAAAACAATTGGCGAAAACGGTAGCACAATCTATTTCCTCTGAAAACGTTACAATTAGTCCTGTACAAATGGATTTATTACAGAAGCGTGTTGTTGTTAAGAATAATGTAGAAGCAGCGAATGCAGCGCTTACAAAACTTGATGAGTTAAGTAAACAAAATCTTGAAAAGTCTAATCAATTCTCGCAAAAATCCGTTAAATTTCTAGAGCTACAACGTAATGCGAAAGTCTCTACAGATACTTATAATCTCTTAACTAAGAGCCTTGAAGAATTAAAAATTAAAGAAAACCTTGAGGCTATGGATATCCGTGTTCTTAATACACCAACATATCCGGTTAAACATTCCTGGCCACGCAAACTATACGTTATGCTTGTAGGCGGACTATTATATTTAGTAATTGCAGGTGGGTTTATTTACGTTCAATATACTAGACGTATGAGTGCAATGAAAGAATAGGTGGTCCTATGGTATTTTGGATTGGCCTTGCGATTTTTACATTGGTAGCCGTTATTGCTGAGCGGCTGGTACCGATTCAATATAAAAAAATCATTCCTTTAATTGTTCTTGTTGTACTGACCTTTTTAGGGATGTTTAGATATGAAATCGGCACGGACTATGACTGGTATATTGTCCTATTTAATCAAGTAACCCTTAACGATGAATATCCAGAGCCATCATTCTTGCTTATTGTTGAGGCCCTTCGCTATTTTCATATGTCATATCAGGCGATGTTTATCGTCTATGAATTATTGATTATGACATTTCTGTGGAAAGCCATTCGACGATATACCAAAGATACAGAGATTCAAATATTAATCTTAGCGATTTTTCTATGCTTACAATATTTCTTCTCTCTTAATGGTATACGCCAAGGGTTCAGTATGGTTCTGATATTTTGGGGCTACCAATATTGTTTGGAGCGAAAATTGCTGAAATATCTGCTGGTTGTATCTGTTGCAGTGTTATTTCACTATAGTGCCATTGTGGCGTTAGTACTGTATTGGATCCCTAAGAAAATATACTCCTGGAGTATCTATGTAGCTGCATTTGCACTTACATTTATCGTATTTAAGTTGAATATAGTACTGTCCGTTTTATCCGTTTTATTAGGGGTATTGAGTGTAGACGGCCGATATCTAAATTATGTTTCGGACGTAGATTCTGTCAGTATGACAGGATTATATATGATATATCAATTTATACTGTTTTCCATATCTCGTTTAGCCATCTTAAAGTTAAAGCCGGAATATAAAGGATTAATCAACATATGGTTTATCGGATTGTTAGGGCATTTTCTATTTTCCTTCTCATTGCCGATTACGAGATTAACGAAATATTTTGATTATTTTATTATTTTGATTATGCCGTATACTATACAATATTTAAACTCTATTCTTCAACTTCAGATCAAGGATAAGATTTATAACTTTAAATGGGGCTACATAGTATTGTTATTTTTTGTAGCTATGTTCTTACGCGGCATATCCAGTATTCCACACGATTACTTTACAAGTTGGCGAAACCCATATCCATCGAGTATGAATATAGAATATGATTTTAATTTTAAAATTTTCGAGTAGTTGTAGATAGGAGATTAAATATATGTCTCGAAGTTCTTCTACACAGCGAAAAGTAGGTACCTTATTATCTTATGCATTGCTGCTAGGGAATACGGTTATTAATTTAGCTTACGTTCCTATACTTCTGTCTTTCATCGGCGTTGCGGAGTTTGGTCTTTACAGGTTATTGGGGTCTGTTATTGCTTACTTTAATGTATTGGATTTCGGACTCTCTGCGACGATTACTCGTTTTTTAGTGAAATATAAAACACTGAAAGATCAGGTTAAAATAGATAAACTATTAACCATGTCGCTGCTGTTGTATGTGGGAATCGGTGTTATTTTGAGCCTTTGCGGACTCATTGTGTATTACTGCATTCCTTATATATTTAAGGACAGCTTAGCGCCTGAGATGATTGATAGTGCAAAGAAGATATTTCTCTTACTATTGTTAAATCTTTTAATGCTGTTTGCGTCGAAAGTCTTTGATGCGGTTATCATATCCGAAGAGCGGTTTATCTTTCATCGGTTAATCAGTTTGATACAGATTTTATTACAGCCCTTTGCTATTGTGGGTGTGCTAATCTTTTATCCTACAGCGTTAAGTGTAGTATTGGTACAAACTGTATTTAATTTGTTGCTGGTTCTCGTAAAGGTTATATATTGTAGGCGTGTATTGCAGGTTCGCTTTGTCTATCATGGCTGGGATTCAGAGATTCTCCTAGCTATGCGAAACCTTTCACTCAGTTTATTTGTAGTATCTGTAGTCGACCAAGTGTTCTGGCAAAGTAATCAGTTGCTGATCGGTATAAAAATCGGGGCGGAATCCGTTGCCATATATGCTATTGCAAGCCAGATTTATATTAACTATATGAATATTTCGCTAGCCGTATCCAGTACATTGTTGCCTAAGATTACGGCTATGGTGACGAATCGATGTAGTGATGAAGAATTCCAGCATTTATTTTTGAAAGTCGGTAGATTACAATTTTATTTATTGTCGCTGATTTTGAGCGGATTTATATTGTTCGGACATAGTTTTCTTCATTACTGGGTCGGTGATGGATTTGATTTAGTATATTGGATTACGCTGATTATTATCGTTCCTTTCACTATTGATCTCATTCAAAATGTGGGGCTTTCGATTATGCAGGCTCGTAATGTGTATCATGTGAGGGCCGTTATATACGTATTTGTCGGGATTCTTAATGTCGTATTGGCGTACTATTGGATTGATATGTATGGAATAGCGGGGGGGGCTGTTGCCACAGGTCTTTCCATGCTTTTAGGTAATGGTATTATTATGAATGTGTATTATCATCGGTATATGAACTTAAACATTGTTCATTTTTGGAAGCAAATTGCGCGCCTATCTGTAGTTATGATACTGTTAACAGTTCTAGGCCTGTATGTGATTCCTCATATCGATTTAAACAGTTCTATTTACATTTTTGTAATTAGCATGCTGTTATATTCTTTCATTTATTTTGGTGTTCAATGGATTAGTAATTTTAATTCTTATGAGAAAAATCTTTTTTATTCATTCTTTTTGAAAGTAGGATTAATAAAGAAGAGTTGCTAAGGAGATAAGCATGAGAAAACGTAAGTTGTTGATAGCTCTTGTAGGCGCATGTTTAGCATGTAATGTGGCTATGGCGGCTACTAATACAGATATGAATAACGGCAGTGGTAGCGGTGCCGGAGAATATATGGGACAGGTGTCTGTTCCATATATGCCGAATGTACAGGATGTTTCTGTTGTCGATAGTGGTGTAAAGGGTAGAGAAGTTGTCACTTTTAAAACAAATGCCGTTAAACATCCGACTAAAGAGCAGAAATTGAAGATGGTCTTGGAAAACGGTGAGTATATCGACCCGAAAGATAGTGTGTTCTCCATAGCACGTCCTGATATCGGAGAATATCGTCTGTCGAAGTATGACAAGATTAATTTACATGTTCTAGGTTACACTAGCAGTGAGTTAGGGTTTACTGACTCGACTACTGACAATACTAGTAATTCCGGTGTTACCTTAATGATTGGTCCGGATGGACGTATTAATACACCGTATACAGGGGTTGTAAAGCTTTCAGGATTAACATTGCAAGAAGCATCGGCGTTATTAAGCGAAAAATTCTCGCATTATATTCATAAACCGGATGTGACCGTCAATGTATCGGAATACGGTGGTCGACAGGTTTATGTAATGGGTGAAGTACCAAAACCTGGTATTTACAAATTGGGAGCCGATTACATGAATGTATTTGCGGCGATTTCAAGTGCACAAGGAACGGCGAGAAAGGCTAGACCTCGCCATATTCAGGTCGTTCGTGTCATTGATGATACCGTATATGTACGTGAAGTTGATTTGGAAAGCTTCATAAAGAAACAGGATATTAAACAAAATATTGCATTGCAGGATGGAGATATGATTTATGTTCCTAAATCGCATCGTCTCATTCCGAGCGATATTGCTCCGTTTGCATCCTTTGCATATATGATTCATAATGCAACTGATTGATAGATTATCTAAATATAAGGGGACGTGTACATGAATATTGCATTGATTATTGCTGGGGGCGTAGGTAATCGGTTCGGTGCAGACATTCCTAAACAGTTTGTAGAGGTTGAACATAAGCCAATCATGGCTTACACATTAGAAACATTTGAGCAAACCATGGAAATAGATTCGATTGTTGTGGTTTGTGTTGCCAGCTGGGAAAGCTATATAGAACGATTAAAAAATAAATTTGGCTTTAACAAAGTAGTATCGATTATAACGGGAGGCAACTCCCGCTTTGAGTCTATTAAAAAGGGACTTGATGAGGCCAATAAATTCACCGAGGCGGATGATGATATCATAATCATTCATGATGCAGTGCGCCCTTGTGTTACATCGGATCAAATTAACAGCAGTATTTTAGTGGCGCGTGAGCAAGGGGCTGCTTTAGCATTGGCACCTTGCTTTGATACCATGTTTGTCAGTGAAGACGGCAATATAATTGACGGTGTGTATCCAAGAGAAAAATTGTTCCGTGGACAAACGCCGGAATCAATCTGTATATCCTTAGCGAATGAAGTATATAATATCGCTATTGATGAAGGATATTGCATTGATTCTCCAACCCAGTTATTGTTGCATTATAACAAACCGGTAGGAAAATCTCTGGGATCTTCTAACAATTTAAAGATCACAACCCAAGAAGATATTATGTTATTTAAAACGATTTTGACTGATAGGAGATAAGTTATGAAAGCATTAGTCTTACATGCTGTAGGTGATTTGAGATATGATGATGTTCAATTACCTAAGCGTGAAAGCGATGAAGTGACTGTATCGATTAAAGCGGCCGGTATTTGTGGCAGTGATGTACCGCGTGTATTTAGTAAAGGAACATATCATTTTCCTACCGTTCCAGGCCATGAATTTTCTGGTATTATCGCTGATGCAGATAATCAACATATGATTGGAAAAAAGGTTGTTGTTTTTCCTTTGGTTCCATGCGGAATTTGTGAATTTTGCAAAGTTGGTAAATATGAATTATGCACTAATTATGATTATTATGGCTCTCGTCGTGACGGGGGATTTTCCGAACAACTAAATGTCAAAATCAGCAATCTGGTTTTTCTTCCGGATGATATGGATTTATCATTAGCGGCTTTGGCTGAACCGGCATCAGTTGCTTTGCATGCTATCAGACAGTGTGGTGTTCAAGGACTGAAGTCAATCGCTATATGGGGATTAGGGCCGATTGGATTGCTTTGTGCTATGTGGGCGAAGGCTTTTGGGGCACGTGTTATCGGGATTGCTCGAGATGATAAGAAAATTCAGTTTGCCCACGAGTTGGGCTTTTGTGAGATTATTAATAGTGAGCATGAAGATGTTGTAGAATCTATCAAAGCTATGACGGATGGTACCGGCGTTGATTATTGTATTGAAGGTACGGGTGCATCGAAACCTCTTGGACAGGCTTTGATGGCTTGTAAGGCGGAAGGTGTCGTATTAACGATGGGAAATCCGCAAGGTGATATAGAACTTTCACAACAAGAATATTGGGCTATATTGCGCAAACAGCTACAGTTGCGAGGTACGTGGAATAGTAGCCACAATGATTATATAGACGATTGGAAAAGTGCTATTCAGGGGTTATATGATAATACAATTCAGGGAGTGCCGTTAATAACACATCGATATCAGTTTAGTGATTATCAAGTGGCGTTTGAAAAGATGCGACAAAGAACTGAGCATGTATGTAAGGTTATGTTTATTAATTAATAGAATTGGGAGAAGAATATGTTACCCGCAAAATTATCTGCATCGCTGATGTGTGCTAACTTGCTAGATATAGAAAAAGATATACGTGAATTAGAGCAGGCCGGAATTGAATATTTACATATGGATATTATGGACGGTGAATTCGTTCCTAATTTAATGTTAAATAACCTATTCTTAAAAGCTGTTCGTTCTATAACTAAGCTACCGTTTGATATTCATTTGATGATTACTAATCCAGAACGTAAACTAGATTGGTTTGATATTAGACCGGGCGATATCGTATCTATTCATTATGAATCCACATCTAATGTGTTGGGAAGTTTACAGTTAATAGAGGGAAAAGGGGCGTTGCCCTCTGTCGCATTAAGTCCCGCAACATCTATCGAGTCAATTCACTACGTTTTGGATAATATAAAAATGGTTAATATCATGGCTGTTAATCCTGGGTTTGCAGGTCGTAAAATGGTACCTATGACATTGCAGAAAATTCAAGACACTCGTAATATGTTAGATTCTTTAGGATATGGACATATTATGTTGGAGGTTGATGGCAACGTATCCTTGGAAAATGCATCTCATATGAGACATGCTGGTGCAGATGTATTCGTGGGCGGATCTTCAGGTCTCTTTTTATCAGACAAAAGCATACAGGTAAGCGCGAGAAAGTTGAAAGATGTAATTAATTGTTGAGGTAGTTAGGGAGTTACAGTTAAAGTGCTTCTAACATATTGAATTGATGGTAAAGCTTGTACGTTTGGTTTAATCAGTATTATTTGATGTAATTGTATTTTTATTATGTTATAATGGCACTACACTAAATATAGAATATATTAAATAGGAGATAGTTATGCTATTAGATTTTACCTTTGAGAATGTAAGATCCTTTAAAAATAGGGCTACTTTTTCAATGGATGTGGGAGATAGTATTTCTCGACTACAAAGAAAAAATACTCATCGACAGAAAGATACACATATATTAAAATCTGCTTATATTTTAGGTGGCAATGCTGCGGGTAAGTCTAATTTGCTTTATGCATTAGTAATGTTACGTGAAGTGGTTTTATTAGGTACTGCATCAGATTTAACACCTTTATTTACAGATACATATGCTTCTAATAAGGAGAACACTAAGTTTTGTATTCGCTTTTATAAAAATAATAAACTCTTTAAATATTCCATTGTTTATAATGCGGAATTTATAAGTGAAGAATCATTATATGTTAATGAACACATCGTGTTCAATCGGGAAAAATTAGAATTTACTGTTCCTCCTATATTAGAAATGTTAAAAAATTCAGTACGTAATAATCAGCCGCTTTTATATTTTGCACAAAATAATAATGTCTTAGAGGCGAAAGAAGCTTATGAGTGGTTTAGTCAAGATCTTGTGGCTCCCCGCTTATTAGGAAACTCAATATTGGATCAGCAGATTTTTAAGCCGTTATTAAGTAATAGTGAATTAAAAGAGAATACATTATTTTTCCTTAAAGCTGCTGACTTTAATATTACTGATATTAATGTATCTGAAATTATATATGATGAAAATACTGAATTTAAGAGGAAGCAGTTACAGGTAGATTTTGTTCATTTAGGTGAGGATGGAAATAAATTTATATTGAATTGGTCTGCTGAAAGTACTGGTACAAAAATTTTTATAATGCTTGCTATGTATATTTTGCAGTATAATTATAAAAATACTGTCTTTATAATTGATGAGTTTGATCGTTCCTTGCATCCTAAACTTGTTGAGGTATTAATAAGATTATTTAACGAATGGAATACAAAGAATCAATTTATTTTAACAACTCATAATAATGAGATTATAAATAATTCTTTGCGTAGCGATCAGATTTGGTTTGTTGATAAAAACTATCAAGGTGTATCAGATTTATATAGTGCATTTGATTTTGACTCTATACCTACAATGAATCAGTTAAAAAAGAATTATCAAAATGGGTTATATGGAGGTAATCAAATTATTAATGAGGATATGTTACTTGATATTTTGAGGAATCGACATGAGTAGGGTATCAGCAGGGCGAAGACAAAAGGTTAAACGGCTTATTGTTGTTGATGGTGAAACGGAGAAAATTTATTTAAATATCATAAAACAAAAAATTCGAGGGGCTTCAATAGATATAAAGAAGATTAATCCATGTGGAGCAGAGGCTATTACTGAAGGATTAACTAGTGGAAACGCTTATGGAATAGCTAGAAATATTCAATATGAACACTTTTATATATCTATTGATAAGGACGATTTAACAGTAGAACAATTTAATAAAATTTGTGATGATGAAAGAAATAATAATAATGTGACTTTAATATTTACTAATGAGGCTTTTGAAGTTTGGCTATTAGCACATATTCAGTTAATGAATTCTAGTATTATAAGTAGGACGAGATTAAATCATATGCTTGGAGCATTTTTAAACGAGGAATATGATAAAACGAATTCTAAACAAATTATGAAGATTATTGAATGTGCTAATGATTGTATTAATACACCAAAACAAAACACTTCAAGTATTAATACTATTTCATTTTCTGCACAATGTACTAACTTTGGAGTCTTACTGGATTTGTTACAAATATAATTTTAATGCTTGACGTATATAAGTTAAGGGGTACTGTGTGGAGGAGAAATGTAATGGAGGCTTTACGATATGAGTGTTTTATTAGAAATAGTTGGGAGAAATATTTACAGCGTAAAGTAAATAAAGGTGAAGATCCTGCCGGGTTAGGTTGTGCGGATACTTATAATTTATCATCTGAAGATTCATTATATGAAGTAATTAGTGCTTGTGCTTATACAATGCAAATGTATAAAAAATATATTATGAGATATAAAGCTGATAGTCTTAATGAGAATGAAGCTGATTATAGTCGGATGAATAATATAATACATAAGGTGATTAAAGGAGAAAATAAGGCACAAGTTTCTCTACATATTAGTGAATTTAATGAAATTATCAAAAAGTATAATATAGAATTATTAGAATAGGATATAGATACTTTGTATGCTAAATATAATTGTATTCTGTTTTTAGCAATAAAATACTACTAACTAAATATTATATGAGTAATATTAAAGAAGACTTGCAGACTAAATGCTTTAATATTTAACAAAGAGTCATCTTTTAGTAATACGAGTTATAGGATAGATTGTGTTATTTTTAATGCCGATGCAGCTAGTAAATAACTAGCTGCATCGGCATTTTATCTTTTTGAGTAAACTATAAAGGACAAACAAAACGTGTTGTAAAAAACTGGAAGCCCTTTCATTTACAAGGCTGAATAGGGTTTTATCTTTCTAGAAAGATGTTATTTTTAGAAGGAGTATTTTTATGAAACAAGTTAAATATTTTAATTGTGGTTTGAATTGTAGAAAACACGGTAGAACTAATGTGGGTTCCCAAAGGTGTATTTTCCATGCATTTCAACAAGTTAAGCGCTATACAACGACACGGCCCAAAAGTATTGCTGGAGATGAATTATATGGATTAGCAAAAGCATTATTAGTCATAAAAACACAGGATCAATCTACATCTTGGGTTCAAAATGTAATGTCTTAGAAAATATGACCCAAGCATGAACGTCTAATAAAGGCAGAAAATTCCTTGGTTAAATTAATCAATAACAATTTATTATTTACCTATTTAGACGAATCCTTAGAATTTGAATGTCCAGCTACAAATAATCGAATTGAAGGTGGAGTTAACGCACAATTACGCACTATGTTACGTAATCACCGTGGGCTGTCCATTGAAAGACGAATAAAAGCGGTGTTCTGGTGGTGCTATATGCACTCACCGAACCCGCTTTCATTTAAAGAAATACTTAAGATTATGCCGACCAATAAAAGTATCTCTGACATATATAATACCATGATAATACAATCTAGGTTAGAAAGTTCAATTCCAACATGGGGTGATGCCATTGTTTGAAGTGATTTACATAATTATGATTAATCTTGTTTCAATTCATGGAATTAAATTTGCAACACGTTTTGTCCTATAACCCTATAGTTACTATGTATGGTATAGTATTACATAAAAAAGAGCTATAATATTCAAAATTATAGCTCTTTTCGTTTTTCCCTAGATATGGTAAGTAGGGAAGGGCTTTTATTTACTTTCTTCATCATGATGCGGTCCCTTAGTACGTATTTCGACTGCCAGTTGCTCGCTAGGTATGGAGCTTTCATCAATTGATGGATATGAAGTGTCTTCTAAGATAACCGTTTCTAATAATTTGTCAATTCCGTCAGACTGTATGGATACTTCTTTGTTGTACCATTCGCCAAATTCGTGAATAACCTCTTCGTTGCGACGGAAATAGGTATATTGGTCGATTTTACGCGATTCTACAAGTTCAGCATTCTCTAAGATGCTCATAAATGTAGAAATAGAAGATTGCGATACACCGCAGCGCTTTTGGATACTCTTAACGCTCACACTATGAGGGAAATCGATAAGAGTGTTAGAGTGTACTTGTACACCGAATTCTTTTTCCGGGTGTTTTAGCCACAATATAATATCTAACCGATGCGGATTTGATAATGCTTTCAAGATTTTTAACGGGTCCATAGGGCCTCCTCTTAATTAAAAAATAACGAGTTCCTAACCTTGACCGTGGACTTGCATTATGCGGTCGTATTATACGCGTCTTGCTCCGTATAGGGTTTTTGCTACCTTTATCATACGCTACTTTTACCGTGAAAGCTAGACTTACTTATAAAATTCACGAATTGATGAATTTTATTGCACTTATCTAGAACAGAAAGTATACATTAGTATTAATATATAATGAGTATATATACAACATGTATAGACTTTTATAATATATTTCTGAAAAATATAGAATATATTCATCTTTCTGTGATAATTTTTAAAGGTATTTTGGTTCTAAATAGAGAAATATATATACTATATGAACTTATGTAAGTCTAAGCTTTCATTTAAAGGAGCTGAGTATATGGCAATTGATCGCAATGAAACATTTGATGTTATCGTTGTTGGCGCAGGGCCAGCGGGTTCTGCGGCAGCATTACGCTTAGCGGAGCAGAGGGTAAAAGTTTTACTTATCGAACGCGGTACCGCACCAGGTGCTAAGAATATGATGGGGGGACGCATCTACACACATTCTTTGGAACGTCTTGTACCGGACTTTAGAGACCGTGCGCCGTTGGAACGAAAGGTGACAAAAGAGCGCATTTCTATTGGTACAGGCAATGAAATGACCACTATCGAGTACAGTTACCAAGATGGTGAACCTAATGAAGAATCCTACGTAGTATTGCGTGCTAAATTTGATAAATGGTTAGCAGAAGAGGCGGAGAAAAAAGGTGCTCTTCTTGTATCTAATGTACAGGTAACAGAGCTTATTACCGAAGGTGAAGGAAAACGTCGCCGTGTAATAGGGGTTCGCTGTCACGATGACGAAGTATATGCAAAACTAGTTATCATCGCAGAAGGTTCTAACACATTATTATTGGAACAGGCTGGTCTTACAGGTCCTACAGATCCAAGAACAATAGCTGTAGGGGTGAAAGAAGTATATAAACTCAAAAAAGAAGATCTTGAAAATCGCCTCATGCTATCTGGCGATGAGGGGATGGCGTGGCTTACTTTGGGCGATATGACCGATGGTCTATTGGGTGGTGGCTTTATTTATACGAATAAAGACAGCCTTTCTGTAGGTATGGTTGTAGGCCTTGAAGATATCGGTAAAGCCAATAAATCTGTAGATGACATGTTGTTAGCTTTCACCAATCATCCAAGAATCGCACCATTATTAAAAAATGGCCAATTGAAGGAGCATAGTGCGCATCTCGTGCCAGAAGGCGGATTTAAAGCGTTGCCTAAGTTGGGCGGTAATGGGTATGTTATCGTCGGTGATGCAGCGCGTATGTGTATGAACTTGGGGTATACCATTCGTGGTATGGACCTTGCCATCGAATCTGGCATGTGTGCAGCCGATGCGGTTAACGTAGCATTGCGCGATGAAAACATGGAGCGCGTTGCTAAATTGTATGAACGTCAAATCAAGAATTCTTGGTTATATAGGGACATGAAGCTTTATAAAAATATGCCTGCCTTCCTCGCATCAAATCCTCGCATATTCAAAGAGTATCCAGCTCTTGTGAATCATGTGATGCGCGATGTATTCACTGTAAATGGTGATGGTGCAGTCCCAATGATGAAGAAATTAATGGGTAGTGTAAGTGACGTTGGTTTAGTTACCTTGATTCGTGATGCTTGGAAAGGGGTGCGTTCCCTATGAAATTAGAAGAGCGCTTGGGCGCCAATAAATACTATGTAGATGAAACGTCTCCTCATATCATTGTGGATGGCGCCGGCTTTAGCTTGGAAGAGAAAATGAAACTCGTAAATGGCTGTCCTGCCGGTCTATATACATTACAAGAAAATGGCGATTTAGCCTTTGATTTCGCTGGGTGTCTTGAGTGCGGCACCTGCCGTGTTCTCTGTGGCGAAACAATCGTAAAAACTTGGAAATATCCGCGTAACGCTAAGGGCGTAGAATTTAGACAGGGGTGAGTGTATGGAGTTATTAGTATGTATCAAACAGGTTCCAGATACATCTGAGATTAAACTGGATCCGGAAACGAATAATCTCATCCGCACAGGTCTGCCTAGTATTGTAAACCCTTACGATATGCATGCGTTAGAGGCGGCTCTTGCGGTAAAAGACCAATATGAAGGTAGTCGTGTAACCGTTGTCACTATGGGGCCTCCTCAAGCCGAGGCGGCACTTCGCGAGTGTTTATCCCTCGGTGCAGACGATGCGGTGCTCATTACAGACCGTGCTTTCGGCGGTGCTGATACATTGGCTACAAGCTATACGATTGCCTCTGCCATTCGTCATATTCAACGTACCATGAATCGCGAGTTCCAAATGATTTTCTGCGGCAAGCAGGCTATCGATGGAGATACAGCGCAAGTAGGCCCTCAAATTGCGGAGGAACTAGGCATGGCGCAAGCTACCTATGCTTGTGAATTATCTGTAGACCAAGCAGCTCAAAAAGCGATTGTAAAACGAGAACATGAAAATGGTTACGAAATTGTGGAAGTTCCTTTACCACTATTGGTAACGGCTACTGCTGAACTCAATGAGCCTCGTCAACCAGGGCTCTGGAGCTCTATTTACGCGAAACGTTATGAAATTTCCCATATTACATTGCGTGATATGCCTAATATTGATGAAAGCCGTATTGGTCTCAATGGCTCTCCTACGCGCGTTCGTAAGGTATATCAACCGCCGCTTCGAGGCAAGGTAGAAATGCTTTCATCCGTGGAAGAAGGGGCTAAAAAGGTTCTTGAATTAGCTTATAATATCAAGCCAGAAAAGTTTTCTCATCTATTAGTGCCTAGCGAAGAACTGGTTGAAGAGCCTGTAGATACCAATGATGAGGGCGTAGATGTAAAAGATCCTGTGCAGCGGGCTGCCACAGTTGAAAGTGTATCCTCCAGTGAGTTTAAGGTTTTGGCAGCTGTTAAAGGTGAAGAAGGTTCCAAAGGAGGTGATCGATAATGGGAGTGACGAATTTTGATGAATATAGAGACGTCTTTGTCGTAGCGGATACCATCGATGACGTAGTGCATCCGGTTACGTACGAACTTATCGGTCAAGCTCGCCGTATTGCCAAGGAATTGGGCCAACTCGTTCAAGTTATGCTCCTTGGTGAGAATGTTCAATCCGAGGCGGAGGAACTTGTGGCACATGGTGCCGATATTGTTCACGTTTTTGAAAGCCCTCTTTTGAAATACTATACAACAGACGGCTATACAAAGGTTTTGACAGATTTCTTTGAAGACCATAAGCCTAATATCCTTTTGATTGGTGCTACAAACAATGGCCGTGACTTGGCACCTCGCATGTCTGGTCGCATGAAAAATGGTGTCGTAGCTGACTGTACCATTTTGACAGTAGATACTACAGAAGGCCTTGTAGAATGGACACGCCCTGCCTTGGGTGGCAATATTTTAGCTGAAATTATTTCTCCAAATCATCGTCCACAAATGGGCTCTGTCCGTCCTAATGTATTTAAAAAGCCGGACCGCATTGCAGATAGCTGGGGTCGCATTCAAATTGAACCATTCGACCTTAAGCCTGAAGACATTCGCATGAAGCGTCTCGACTTCATTCCGTTTAGCAAAGATGGTTACAACATCCAAGAAGCGGATATCATCGTAGCCGGCGGTCGCGGTATGGGTTCCAAAGAAAACTTTGATAAGCTCTACGAACTTGCCGATGCTATCGGCGGCGTTGTAGGTGCCACACGTCCCCTTGTAGAAAAGGGCTGGATCGAATTGCCATACCAAGTAGGCCAAACAGGTAAAACTGTAAGTCCTAAACTATATTTGGCATTCGGTATCTCCGGTGCTATTCAACACGTGAGCGGTATCTCTGGTGCTGACACAATTGTAGCTATCAATAACGATCCAAATGCAGAAATCTTCCAACACGCTAACTATGGGATCGTGGGGGATTGCATGGAAGTGTTAAATGATATGTTGGCGCATTTGAAATAAAAGACGTAGTATTTGAGCTCTACTTATCAGACTAAATAAGACATAGGGATACCTATCCTCAGCCTTCATGGGTACGCGTAGCGCCCAAGGCGGCTTCGAATAGGTATCCCTATTTGGCTTACTGCTGCTGTAGAGCTCAAATATTAGTGTATTATAAACAAATGCTCCAACATATTATTTATACAAAGGGAAAGTCGCTTCCAGAACGGTAATCCTTTTTCATTTCTATGCGTTTTGCCTTCAAATGCGTCAATATGTCATTTTAGAGAGAAGGGAAAAGCGCCCAAGGCGGCTTTGAATAGGTATCCCTATTTGGTTTATTGTTGCTGTAGAGCTCAAATGTTCAAGTATTATAAACCACTGCGCCGACATATTATTTATATAGAGGGAAAGTCGGTTTCAGAAAGGGCATCCTCTTTTTATTATCATATTCCTAAATCCATATGCCACTTTATGTATTCTTTTAAATACCATCTGCGCCAATGTATCATTTTTATTAGTATAGGGGAATGGACTAGAGTCTATTACATATTAAAGTGGTATAATTAGGCTATAGATATAGTTCGGATTGATAAGGAGGTATTTATGGCTCGTAATGTTTTTGTTACTGGTGCAACGTCTGGTATTGGTCTTTGTATTGCCGAGACGTATGCAAAGTATGGTGATAATGTTTTGATTTCCGGCCGTCGTGCTGAGGTGTTGGCTGAGGTACAGGCTCGTTTGTCTAAGGAATATGGCGTGCGTGTTGAGACGTTAGTTCTTGATGTGCGTAGTCGTGAGGATGTTGAAAGCAAGGTTCCAGCAGCAATTGAGGCTTTTGGTGGTGTTGATGTACTCGTAAATAACGCAGGTCTTGCGCAAGGTTTGGATCCTTTCCAAGATAGTGCTGTCGATGATGCGGTAACTATGATTGATACGAATGTGAAAGGTCTTTTATATGTAACAAAGGCTGTACTACCTTATATGATTGATAAAAACGCAGGCCATATTGTAAATATGGGCTCTACCGCTGGTATATACGCATATCCAGGTGGCGCTGTTTACTGTGCTACAAAGGCGGCCGTTAAGATGTTAAGCGATGGTATTCGCATGGATACGATTGCTACAGATATTAAGGTCACAACCATTCAACCGGGCATCGTAGAGACTCCATTTAGTGAAGTGCGCTTTCACGGTGATGCGGAAAAAGCTAAAGCCGTCTACGCCGGCATCGATGCCATCCAACCTGAGGATGTGGCGGACGTTGTGCTATACGTAACAAACCAACCTAAACGCTTGCAAATTTCTGATGTCACAATCATGGCAAATCAACAAGCAGCTGGGTTTATGGTGCATAAGAAATAGTTACTTGAAATTTTATATCATTTAGAGTATAATTGCTGCGTGAGTTTTGATAAATATAATTTCATCAAATTCATTGCGCGGAGATTGTTGTATGGAACTAAAGATAAAGATATTTTTATTGGCTACTTTTGTATGTGCATTTATTGGTTTATATAACATTGTTAGTGCCGAAGCGCCGGCTAATAAAGGCGAGTCTATGCCTATGATTGGTGGCATATCAGTTGAAGCGGCAGAACCAAATGTTATTATGCCGAGTCCGGTACATGTGTTCACCACAGTTCAACAAGCAGCGGAGTATATGAATATAACACCACAGATGCCAAAGTTGTTACCTGTAGGCTTTAATATTCAATCTGTCATAACCTTAGAAAAAGATATATTACAAGTTGTTTATGTCTATGGACCTGGCGCGGAGCCATATTACAACAAAGCTAGCGGTGCACTTATTATATATCGCTCATCTAAGTTAGCTGGTGATATTAGTGGTGACCATAAAATTCATAAGGTAATAGAAACTGAACGTGTAGACGGTACAAAGGTTACTTTCAAAGGTAGTAAGAAAAAGGTCTATCTTGCATCGTGGATGAAAGATGGGCAGAATCACTCTTTAGAGTTTCAGCATCCCATTACGCGAGATATGGCGAAGGCTATAATTCGTAATATTGTTGAGGAAAAATCACATACAAAATAAATGTGTTTTTAATAATTTTTGTGTTGAGCGAAGGGAGATTATACCCATGGTTAAAAAATTTGTCTTGATGGCTGTTGCTTGTGCTTGTGTAGGTTCTTATACTGTTGCCGGTGCTCAAGGTACTCTTGCTGTAAAACCGAATCAACCTAAGTCTGTGGTAGTTGAACATGAAGCGCCAATGGTTGGCATGCCAAGCCCGTTTCATGAGTTTTCTACTGTAGATGAAGCGGCTAAATATATGAACATTACACCTCAAATGCCTAAGGTGTTGCCTGTAGGTTATAACATTGAATCTGTAAGTACTATTGATAAGGATGTATTGCAAGTGGTTTATGTTTACCAACCTGGTGAAGATGCTACTCGTAATCAGGCTGCAGGCAAACGCATCGTGTATCGCGTATCTAATGAAATAAAAGAAGATATTAGCGGCGATTATAGCGATTTTCGTGTAATAGCTAATGAAAAAGTAAACGGCACAAAGGTTATTTTCAAAGGTGGCAATAAAATGGTATATCTCATAGGTTGGACCAAAGACGGCCAAACTCATGGGATGTACTTCGAACGCCCTGTAACTCGTGACATGGCTAAAGCGATCGTTGCTAATACAGTAGCTCCAAAACAACATACAAAATAACATACAAAATAATATAAAAGTCCAGGCCTAATGGGATAGGCATGCGAGTTGTGGTGAAGCACTCGCATGGACACTGTAAGGGTTTTATATAGAACGGCTCCTCATATGAGGGGCCGTTTTTGTTGGTATGCAAAACTTTCATAATGAGAATCATTCTAATATACATATAGGGGCATATCTAAAAATTTGAATAACTGTTAAAATAAAATATAACTGTTTTGTGATAAAGAAGGCAGGTGATGTATTGTATCGATTAATACTACAGCGTTTGGCAAGTATTGTAGGTATTTTATTGGTTGTTACCATCGGTACATTTGTATTGATAAAATTATCTCCTATTGATCCCGTGTCGATGAAGTTTAATCTTCTAGGAGCTACACCAGATCCAGTTGTAGTTGCACAGACACGAGAGCAGTTGGGGCTCAATGACCCTTGGTGGCAGCAATACCTACGTTGGTTAGGTCAAATTATACAAGGGGACTTTGGTGAGTCCATTCTGTACGCTTTACCAGTGGCGACCATTCTTGGCGGTGCCTTGCCAAATACCTTGGGGCTAGTATCCTTAGCTCTTGTTATGGGGATAGTGGCGACCATACCGCTCGGTATGTTATCTGCAAAGTATCAAGACTCATGGATTGATCATGGGGTTCGTCTCGTTACATTCCTAGCATTAGCAATCCCTGGGTTCTGGGTCGGTTTATTATTACTGTACTTATTCGGTGTTAAATTACAGCTAGTGTCGGTAACGAATACCAATGGCTTTTCTGCCTATGTTCTGCCCGCAGTAACCCTTGCTTTATGGATATGTGGTCTCTACATTCGTCGATTGCGCAATGCTATTTTAGAAGTGTCGCGACAGCCCTTTGTACAGGGGGCGCGAGCATTGGGCTTGCCAGAATGGATGGTCTACACCCGTTATATATTCCCTCATGTGGGTCTTATATTGCTGCCTATGATGGGAGTAACTATGGGCGCTATGCTAGGTGGCTCTGCCGTTATTGAAACGGTATTCTCCATAAAAGGTATTGGTTATATGATGGTGCAGGGCATTATGGCTCGCGATTATGTATTGATGCAAGGTTATATCATCTGGATTACCTTGGTGTTCATCGTGATTAATATCATCATTGATATATTGAGTGTTTGGCTGAATCCGAAGCGAAGAGCCGCCATAAAAGGAGGCTCCTATGAATAGACAAAAGCCCTATACCTTATACGCTATGTTGGTATTAGCAGCTCTGTGGATCGTATTTTTCTTATGCGCTCCCTATATAGCACCCTTTGATCCTGAAACAACGAGTATCGCGGACCGCTTACAAGACATTAGTAGTACCCATCTATTAGGTACTGACCAACTCGGTCGTGATGTGTGGTCTCGTATTCTGTACGGTGGTAAAGCCTCTTTAGGGATTGCTTTCACCATCATTGGTATTAGTGGGGCCATTGGCATCGCTATTGGTGGATTAGCAGGGTTCTCTACACCTCGCGTTGACCGTTGGTTATCTCGTTTAATCGATTTAGTACTTGGCTTCCCGAATATGGTTATAGCTATTGCTTTCATCGGTATCATGGGTCCTAGCATAACGAATGTAATCATTTCCTTATGTATTACGAAATGGGCGGAATATGCCCGTATCACGAGGGGCCTCGTACAGATTGAACGCCACGCGGAGTACATTACCTTTGCTCGCATGTCGGGCGCTTCAAATCTACGAATTTTGTGGCGCTATATTCTGCCGAATGTATTGCCACCGTTGGTGATTGTTATTATTCAACATCTAGGGGACGCCATTATTTTGGTAGCCAGTTTTTCGCTCATCGGCATCGGTGTACAACCGCCGGATCCGGAGTGGGGCGCTATCTTGTTGAGCTCCCGAGATTTTCTACAAACGGCGCCGTGGCTGCTAATTTACCCGGGGCTCGCTATTTTTATTACTGTTGTTTTATTTAACTATATTGGCGATGCGTTGCGCGATGCCCTCGATGTATCTCGTTAACCGTGCTGTGTTTAGATTTTTTATGGTGAAAGCCTCAACGAGGCGATATATTTTAAAGGAGATATTATGAAACGTTGGTTGTTAGCATGTTTGTCCATGCTATGCATGGTAGCTCTCTTGGTCGGCTGTGGTAATGATACTGCTAAAGACAGCAAACAAGGGAAGCATATGAATGTTGGTTTGTATTGGTTTGGTGAAACATTAGATCCAACTCACGAATGGGATGCGTGGACATTGACTCGTATCGGTGCAGGTGAAAACTTAGCCGTTGTAACACCGGATATGAAATTTGCCCCACAATTGGCAGATTCTTGGGAAAATGTGGACCCTACAACATGGAAATTCCACATCCGTGAAAATGTAAAGTTCCATAATGGTACGCCTATGACGCCTCAAAAGGTTAAAGAGTCTATCGAGTACACGATGAAACAAAGTGCTCGTTCCGCGAAAGCTGTTAAAATCGAGTCCATCACAGTAGATGGTCAAAACTTGATCATTAAAACTACAGAGCCTAATGGTTCCTTGTTATCTAGCTTGACTGAACCTGCTTTCGTTATCATGGATACTGCAGATCTTAAAGACGTAGCATCTAAACCAGTTCTTACAGGCCCTTATAAAATCACTGCTTTCAAAAAAGGTGAAACAATTGAACTTGCAGCCTTCGCAGATTACTGGGGCGGCAAACCAGGTCTTGATTCTGTAACTGTAAAAGATATCGAAGACAACAATAAACGCGCTATGGCGTTGCAATCTAAAGACGTAGACGTAATTCAAAAAGTGGACTCTGCTAACCGCAGCTTGTTCAAAGACGGTTTCAATATTCAAGATGTTGCTGGCGTTCGTGTGTTTATGTTGAAAGCAAATCACACAGAAGCATCTCCATTGCATGATAAAGCTGTACGTTCCGCTATTGCTCATATCATTAACTATGATTCCATGGCTAAAATCATCGGCAATGGCTCTACACCAGGGGCGGCACCATTCCCTCCATCTGCCAATTTAGGTTATGATGCGATTGCTAATAAACCGATGACAGATGTGGCGAAAGCTGAGCAAATCTTGACTCAAGCTGGTTACGCTAAGAATGCAAACGGCATGTATGCAAAAGATGGCAAAGAATTAGCGATTACTATTGCTATTTGGGGTAAAGACACAAGCTTATACGAAGAAATTCAACAAGAATTGAAAAAAGCAGGTATTGCTGTAACTCTTAAGAAATTACAAAGCCCTGATGAAGTAGATACACTTGGTACAGATGGTTTTGATTTAGTAGAACGCAATGTAGTGACTATGTCTACAAACGATCCTTACTGGTTCCTCAGCTTATTCTACAAAACTGGTGCGAAAGCAAACGTTGGTGGCTACTCTAACCCTCAAGTAGATGCGTTAATCGACCAATTGTCAGTAACATTTGATCAAAACGAACGCTCTAATATTGCAAAACAAGCACAACAAATCTTAGTTGATGACGTAGCAGATATCTATTTGTTGTATCCAAGTGCAACAGTTGTATCTACTACAAAAGTTAAAAATGTACCGGTACATCCAATCGATTACTACTTATTAACAAAGGATTCTACTATTGAATAAATCTGATTGTATCGTATTTGATAAGGTTACAATTTCATATGGTGCGGAGCAAGCGGTACGCGATGTATCCTTCTCCGTGCCCAATGGTGAGGTCTTTGCCATCGTTGGTGAAAGCGGCTCTGGTAAATCTACGTTAGTTCGTGCCGCCTTTGGCATGTTAAAACAAGCTAGCATTAGCGGCCAAATTTTGCTAAATGGCACCGATGTTTCTACATTGAGTGATGGTGATTGGCGACAATTGCGGGGCGCGAAGATTTCTATGATCTTTCAAAATCCCAGCGCCTATCTAAATCCAAATCGCACCGTAGAAAATCACTTCAAAGATTTATTCCGTGCTCATGGTGAAAGCTATGATGTAAGCCGCGTTATAGATATGCTTAATCTTGTTCACTTAACTGACGGAGAGCGTATCTTGCAGTCCTATCCGTTTCAATTGAGCGGTGGTATGCAACAACGGTTAGCAATAGCCTTGAGCCTCATCTTGAAGCCTGGTATCGTATTTGCTGACGAACCGACTAGTGCCTTAGATATGCTGGTGCAAGCCTCTGTATTGGATCTTATGAAAGAGGTAACGCAGGCTCTTGGGGCAACGGTGATTATTGTAACTCATAATATCAAGGCGGCCGCGCGCATTGCCAATAGCATCGGTGTTATGAATAAGGGGCAACTCGTTGAAGTGGGATCCACCGAAGAGGTCATGGCCCATCCAAAGGATGAGTATACTCGCATCTTGTTAGATTCCGTAATGAAAGTGGTGTAGTATGATTCAACTTGAGAATATATGTAAACAATATACAAACCACCATCATACGGTTCGTGCTGTTGATGATGTATCTTTTTCTGTAGTGGAGAATGAACGGGTAGGTATTGCTGGTGGTAGTGGTTCTGGTAAAAGCACGCTGCTTAGGCTGATTGCTATGCTAGAAAAACCTACATCTGGCACCTTGCGACTCTTTGGTGAGGAAATCCATTCCATTCAAAATCATACAGAAATATATCGCTCTATGCAGATGATGTTCCAAAATCCCTTGGCGGTGATTCCACCGAGAATGAACTTAGAAGCATTTCTCTTAGAGCCGTATATCAACTATGAGCTTATGGATATAGCGGCAGCAAAGGACGATATCCGTAAGTGGATTCAACATGTAGACCTACCTGAAACGATCGTTAACAAATACCCGCATGAGGTCAGCGGCGGTCAATTGCAACGCGTTGTATTAGCACGAATAATGTTGATGAATCCAAAACTAGTACTCTTTGATGAACCTACATCAGCCCTTGATGCAGTGAATCAAAAACTGGTGCTAGACCTATTACAAAAACTCCATACGGAACAACCCTTCGGCTACGTATTCGTCAGCCATGACATCGGACTATTACAAGCCGTAACAGACCGAATCATCGTCATGAAAGACGGACAAATCGTAGAAACCATCGAATCAAAACGATTAAAAGAAGCGGTACATCCATATACACAAGCACTCGTGGAAGCGAGTGAGTAAAAAGCAAAGAGCCCCTGTTTGAAACAGGGGCCTTTTGCTATATATTTATTATTTAAGTACGTAAGTGTTTGGAGGTATCCAGCAATAATTATGATTATCATAAGTATAATTTTTATAAATTAAATTAATAATACTTATATATGCAGGAGATTTTGTTAAATTGAAGAAATATATAAGTAGTGAGTTAGTTGGAGGAAAATTAACATGGATTTTAATTCGATACTAGATTTCATTAAGGAGAATTCTTGGGTTTTAGGAAGTGGAGGGGTAGTTGGATTAATTGTATTAATAAAATCTATTTTTGGTAAATCTGCAAATGTATCGCAAAAGATAAGAGCAGGAAAAAATTCAATTAATATTCAGTCAAATAATGATGTGAATTTGGGGGACATTAATAATGTTAGAGAAACAAAGGATAGAAACAGGGGATAATTCAACTACAGTTATGGCTGGAAGAGACGTTAATCATTTTAATAATGGGATAACATACATGGAGGCAAAAGCAATATGTAATGATTTGTTTCAGTTAAATTTTTATAAATTGAAGGAAGCCGCAGAAGCTATTGCAACTAAAAGAGCTGAAGAACTTATAAATGGATTTCTTCAAAAGTTAGCGGAGAGAGGACTTATAAAGCCTGAAGTCTTTCAAGACCCTGATATGCAATATACATTGGTAAATGCGCAAATTGCGTATGCAAAGTCGGGTGATAAAGATGTTGAAGATTTGCTAATAACACTTTTAATAGAACGAGTCAATCAGCATGAAGATGACCTAAGTAAAATTATATTAAATGAATCCTTAAATGTAATTAATTTATTAACTAAAGAACATTTAAATATATTGGCTGCTATTTTCTTTATGCGATATGTTAAAAATCACGCAGTTAATAGATATGAAATCATAGATTATTTTAACATTGTTTTAGAGTTTATAAAAAAATGTACTAATACTAATACTGAAATCGTATTTGATCATTTAGCTTATAGTAGATGTATTACTCCAACTAATGCGTTTATGCATCCCGCTTTTGCTACGTTTGAACCTTATATGGAGGTATGTTTTGGTGTTGGAATTTCTAATGATCCAAATGATATGAATGAATTACTTAATACAGAGCCCTGTTTTAGAGAAATAATTAAATTATGGGATAACTCATATCTATCTAAAGCAGTACTTACGAGTGTTGGTAAAGCGATTGCAATAACTTATATAAGAAGTCAGAATATTTTGTTACCATATGAGACTTGGCTTAGTTGTAATTCTTCTAATAGTGAGTCCAGTATAGATTAGTTACATATGCTTATTTAATATGATAAAAAAGTGGTTGCCAGCAATACGTCGGTAACCACTTAATAGTTAATTTGAAATATATAGGTTTATTCAATTCTCGCTTTCAAATCAATTATATTTTTAGCAGCTACGCAACCAGGGCAGTCGCAGAATTCAGCGCCTTTTGCTTTAATGTCTTTAGCATGTTGTAATAGGTTAGCTGCGCCTTCTTCGCCAAGGATTTGTGTAGCTAATTCAGAGCCTGCAAAGCCGATTGTTTCATCGATGAGTGCAATGTTTTGCTCTGCTAATGGTACGAGTTGTTTTGTAAGCTCTTCTTGCTCAGGTTTGCCTTCTGCGTTGATCCAAGATTGAGCAAATTCTTTTACTGTAGGGTTGCTTGTAGGTGCATCTAATAAAGCTTGCACGAGTTGTGTTAATTGTGTATGTGTCATGATGATCTCCTTTTATAAACTACTAACTATAGTTTTGGAAAAGTGCATTTAGTATCATATGAGCACCTGTTCCTTTTGTTGAGTACATTATAGCATCTACAGTAATTTTGAATAGTAGAATAATTTACGATAGATACTATCAAATGTGATAGATTTATGATGATAGCTGTTTTAAATTTTTTGGGGAAATAGAATAGAGGAATGCTTTCGCATTCCTCTTTAACTTGGTTAGAATAAATCTGAGTGACTGCCTGTGCGAGTTAAAGATAATACTAACATATCATCTTTAATTGCATAAATTAGAAGCCAATCTGGCTCGATGTGTAATTCTCTAAAGCCTTCGTAGTTTCCTGTTAATGGATGATCTTTATAACTAGGATCTAATAGCGTTTGATTCTGTAATTTAGTGATGATTGAATAGAGTTTATTGAGATCTTTACCGCGTTTCTTGGAGCGCTTTAGGTCCTTTTTGAACTTACTGCTAAGCACTAATCTCAACATAACTGATTACTCCAATCCTAAATCCTCAATCATTTCTTTTACATTAGCATATGATTTTGCTTTTACTTTTCCTGCTAATATATCTTTCGTTTCTTGAATAGCAGCTTCTGTTTCTGCATTATAACGAGGTTGTTTAGGTTGAAATGGAAATCCACCTTCCATTAGTGATGTGTGGAGAAAAATATTAATCGCATCAGTTACGGATATGCCAAAGCTAGCATATAATGCTTCTAATTGTGCTTTTACAGCTGGCTCGATACGCAAACTGATAGAGGCTGTTTTAGCCATAGTATCACCTCCTGTTACTTATATTGTAATGCAAATAATTTATATTCGCAATCAAATGATTGCATTTTGCAATCAAAATGCTTTTCTTTTTCTGTAGAGAAAATCCTTATAAATATAAGAATATAAAAATATTAGAATTTTAAGTGATATAATTTACTTAATAAATGTAGTTTGTTTACAGGGGAATGTATCATGAAAAAGATTGTGTGTGCATTGTCTGCATTAGCTTTCATAGGTTCCATCAATGTTGCATCCGCAGATGACTTGATGCGGTTCCGTCTTAATGGTAATTCTATTTATAATCAGCCTTATGGTGATCGAAATGAGTTTCCTTGTCCAGATAGACTTGGAAGTTGCACTATGACTGATGAGGATTATAGAAGCACTCGTAAAGGTCAATCGCTAGAGGTGTTTGATACTCTATATGAGGCTAAACAGCATTTGAACTTTAAACCGCATTTGCCAAGTGGATTAGGGGGATTATGTCCTGTACATGTATCTATTGTGGATCACGATGTATTACAAGTCGTGCATGCCTATCATGAGCTTTTAAAAGGGAGATATTTTGATCGTGTAGATGATATGCCGAAATATATTAAGTATCGTGTATCGACTCTATCAGGTAATATCGCAGGCGATTATAAGGATTACTTACCTCAAAAAACAGATGTTGTAAATGGGATGACGGTAACCTATCGAATGGTGGATGATGCTGTGTATTTGGCATCTTGGGAATATGAGGGACAGAATCACGTGTTTTTGTTTAATGAGCCAGTTTCTGTTGAGCGAGCTAGAGAAATGATTAAGCGTGTAGAATATTGAAAAAATACTTTAAGTGTAGTATATTCTAGATAGCCAATTGATAGTTGTGCAATTAACTACGAAGTCCCTCAGAGTTGTAGCTCTGGGGGATTTTTTTAGATAGTGGAGATAAACTAATGAAAGCAGAAAATTACAAGATTTCAAAGCTATCATATATAGAAAATGGTAGTAATGAAATTATGGAAAGGTACCAAATACACACGAAATATGAAACGGAACCGCCTCATGGAGATGCTATATATTCTATTTCTATAAAGGGCAAAGTATTGCCATTTTGGATTTATGGTAGAGATGTTACTTTCATAGGTAGTATGGTTATGGTAGAGTCTGTAAGATGCAAAACATGGAATCCCATAGAATCCATCATTATTGATTTAGAGAATGAAGTGTATGCTAGTTTAAAGGGATGGTATACAGATATTTCATTTGTTAATAATCGAATAGAGCTTACTAATCAAGTTGTAAAAGTGGATAAACGAATTCTAAAAAATTTTGTGAATTTAGAGTGGATACGCTTTTAAGATTGATTGCCTAGAGGTATGCTTTTGGATAGATATTTTCAAATAAAATAGCTGTCACAAATACGAAATAGACATCGTAATTTATGACAGCTGCTTTGGCAGTACATGGTCAATCTAACAGTGTATTGTTATTTTATTTTCTGAAAGCCTCACCGATGGAATAAATTCCGTCAAATAAGAAACCGAAGGCGATGAAATAGATAAATGCTTGTCCAGAAACGATCGGCTCGAATATAAGTAATAGGCCTAATAGTAAAAGAATTAGTGCAAGCCATTTTGCATTACGTCCCATGAGTGATACCATGCTGTCGGACTTTCTTGATTTAATGAAAATAAAGATGGCTTCAATTACCATCCAGACGCCGATTGTAATTGGGAGTACTAATGGTAGGAATGCAAATCCGCCGAATATTAAATAGATACCGAATAGAGCGTTGATAATACCGCCAATGAGATGCCAGCCGCTTCTCATTGCAGAAGGCAACCTAAAATAATTTATAATGCCACTGATTGCATTGGCAAAGAAGATGATAGACATAACCCAAGTGAATGCAAAGAGGTTAATAAGCGGATTTAATAGTAAGAATATCCCTAGGATAATACTTACAATACCCGACAAAATATAAAAGAATTTGTTTGAACCACTCATAATTATTCCTCCAATCTTTGGTACTGCTTATTTTCAGTATGCGTGAAATCATGGGGAATGTCAAATTGTAACGATAAAACTGTGCTTTCACAAAACTCACATGTCCATCCTGTTGACACAGTTCTATAGAATACCGTATAATACTTTTATATCTTAAATCAAGCGATGAACGGGTATAAAGGTTTACAAATCCTGCTTTCAGAGAGTTGCCGGCCGGTGTGAGGCAATAGAGGTTGTACGCTGACACTCTCCCGCGAGCTTCGGTGGCGAATACAGCAGTAGTCATCGACGGTGGTTCCGTTATACCCGAAACGAGTCCCAATTAGGGTGGTACCGTGTTATGAATATAACGCCCCTTTGAGCAACGACAGTTGTTCTGAGGGGCTTTTTTATTGTAAAAGTCTAGTAAAATTACTGATTTAATTGTATCTACTTAGGATTAGCCGAAATAGCGTTGAAATCGGCGGTTTTACTAGACTTTCACAATGAATAGATGTAATAAGGGAATATGTTTTATAGGATAAAAGGTGAAGATTATGGAACAGAATCGCGTATATTTCTTTGATACAACCCTTCGTGATGGGGAACAAACACCAGGTGTATCTTTACAAACTCCTGAAAAAATTGAAATTGCGAAAGGCCTAGTACGCCTCGGCATCGACGTAATCGAGGCTGGCTTCCCAGCAGCATCCCCTGGGGATTTTGAAGCAGTACAAACAATTGCACGCGAAGTGAAAGGTGCAACAATTTGTGCGTTGGCTCGTGCTAATGAAAAGGACGTACAAAAAGCGATTGATGCGTTGAAAGATGCGGAACGTAGCCGTTTACATGTATTCATTGCTATTTCCGAACTTCATATGGAATATAAATTAAAAATGACTCGCCAAGAGGTATTGGATAAGGTTAAATCCGTATTGGCATATGCAAAAGGTAAGGTTGATGAAATCGAGTTCTCCGGCGAAGACGCGGCACGCTCTGATTTAGATTTCGCATGTCAAGTATTTGGTGTTGCAATTGCTGGTGGCGCTACAATTATTAACGTACCAGATACAGTAGGTTATATGAACCCTAATGAGTTCGGTGATAAAATCCGCTACATCAAAGAACATACATCAGGCATTGAAAATGCAATTATCTCTGTTCACTGCCATGATGACTTAGGTCTTGCCAATGCGAATACGTTAGCTGCTATTAAAGCAGGTGCACGCCAAGTAGAAGGCACAATTAATGGTCTGGGCGAACGGGCTGGTAACGTAGCGATTGAAGAAGTGGTAATGGCTCTTAAAACACGCCATGATTATTTCGATGACCTTCAAGTGAACATCGATACAAAACAATTTACGAAAGTATCTAAACTTGTAAGCCGTTTAACAGGTGTTGTAGTTCCTCCGAATAAAGCAATCGTTGGTTCTAATGCCTTTGCTCATGAGTCTGGTATTCACCAACATGGTATGATGAGTAATCCTGAAACGTATGAAATCATGACTCCTGAGTCCGTAGGGGCTGAAAAAACAGACCTCGTATTGGGTAAACACTCTGGCCGTCATGCCTTCGCTGATCACTTGGCAAAACTTGGTTTCCAATCTTTCACAGAAGAGAAAATCAACGACCTCTTCGCTAAATTCAAAGAATTGGCTGACCGCAAAAAACAAGTATACGATGATGATATCGTAGCCCTTGTTGTAGATAATCTTCACCACAAAAAAGCATTCGAGCTCGTGGCTCAATATTACAAATTGGGCGAGAAAGGCTATGCCTATGCTGACGTTCGTCTCATGACACCAGATGGTGAAAGAGCGGATGCTGCCGTAGGTGACGGTCCAGTAGATGCGTCCCTTAAAGCGGTTGAACGTGTGGTTGGCTTGCCAATCAGCTTAAAAGACTACCAAATCCGTGCTATCACAGCCGGTAAAGATGCACTTGGGGAAGCAACCCTTAAGGTAGAATACAACGGTCGCTTGTACCATGGTCGTGGTATCAGCACCGATATCGTTAAATCAAGTGTAAATGCATATATCAATGCGGTGAATTCCGTATTCCTAGCTATGGAGCTAGAACAACAGGAGGAAGAATAATATGGGTATGACCATTACCGAAAAGAATATGGCTCGCCATGCGGGTCTTGATGTTGTAAAACCAGGCCAAATCATTGAATGTCATTTGGACGCTGTGTTGATGAACGACATCACATTCCCACCGGCTCGTAAAGAGTTTTTGAAGATTGGCAAACCTGTATTTGATCGCCATAAAATCTACTTGGTGCCTGACCATTTCACACCAAATAAAGATATTCAATCTGCTACTCAAGCTAAGGTAATGCGCGACTTCGTACGCGAACATGGCATTACGAACTACTTTGAAGTCGGTAGAATGGGTATTGAGCACGTTATTTTGCCAGAAAAAGGCCTTATCGGTCCCGGGGAAATGATGATTGGTGCTGACTCCCACACTTGTACATATGGTGCGGTAAATGCATTCTCCACAGGCGTAGGCTCCACTGATGCGGGCGTTGCTATGGCAGAAGGTAAAACTTGGTTCAAAGTACCTGAAACAATTAAGGTTGAGCTTATCGGCAAACCTAACAAATGGGTAACTGGTAAGGACGTAATCCTTGATTTAATCGGTCAAATCGGTGTAGACGGCGCTCGTTACATGGCTCTTGAATTCGCTGGCGAAGGTGTACAACACATGACTATGGCTGATCGTCTTACCATTTGTAACATGGCTATCGAAGCGGGCGGTAAATGTGGCGTATTCCCTTACGATGCAATTACTGAAGAATATATCAAAGGCCGTGTTAATCGTCCTGTTGAGCCAATCGCTCCAGATGCTGATGCGGTATATGCTCAAACGATTACCATCGACTTGTCCAAATTGCAACCAGTTGTAGCATTCCCTCATTTGCCATCCAACACACATTACATCAACGAAATCGACAAAGATATTAAAATCGACCAAGTTATCATCGGTTCCTGTACAAATGGCCGTTACGAAGACTTGGTGGCAGCTGCAGAAATCTTCAAAGGTCGCAAAGTGGCTCCATTCGTTCGTTGCATCGTAATTCCTGGTTCCCAAGATGTATACGATCAAGCTATGAAAGATGGTTTATTGGACATCTTCATTCAAGCTGACTGCGCTGTATCCACTCCAACATGTGGTCCTTGCCTAGGCGGTTACATGGGCATCATGGCCGAAGGGGAACGCACTGTTTCCACTACAAACCGTAACTTCCGTGGTCGTATGGGTCACGTTGATTCTGAGGTATACTTGGCAAGCCCATACGTGGCGGCAGCAAGTGCTGTATTAGGCCGCATTGCAGGCCCTGAGGAGGTTTAATATGGATTTTGAAAGCAAGAAAATTTGGCGCTACGGCGACGATGTAGATACAGACGTAATCATTCCAGCTCGTTACTTGGCGATTGCTGATTGGAACGAATTGGCCGAACATGCGATGGAAGATATTGATACGACGTTCGCTCCTAATGTGAAAGCTGGCGAAATCATGGTAGCTGGTAAAAACTTTGGTTGTGGTTCTTCTCGTGAACATGCACCAGGCGTTATTAAAGCTAAAGGCGTGCCTGTTATCATTGCACACTCCTTTGCACGCATCTTCTTCCGTAATGCTATCAATATCGGTTTACCAGTTGTGGAAATCGGTGAACAAGTAGATCGCATTGACGCTGGTGATGCGATTGGAGTAGACTTGTCTAAAGGTATCGTGTACAACTTGACTAAAAACGAACAATACCAAGGGACTGAGTTGCCACAATTCATTCAAGATATTGCGGCAGCTGGCGGTCTTGTAAGTTTTGCTAAAAACCGTAAATAGGGGCGAGCCGAACACTCGTCTCAAGCCTCCACTGGCCAGGTCTGACTTCGGCCTGCGGCCTCCGCAGGGCCAAAGTCGTTTTCGACGAGCATTCGGCTCTTGGGAGTGTGAAGGCTCGACACTGACTATATAGATTTCTAACAGTGGAATAAAGAAAGATGAGTTTGTGGTTCATCTATGAGCATTTACTATATGGAGAGGTAATATGAGCGAAAAGAGTATCGTATTGATTCCTGGTGATGGTATCGGTACTGAGATTATTGCGGCAGCGAAGGCTGTGTGTGGTGTGGCTTTTGAGAAAGCCGGTGTAAAGGTTAATTGGATTGATAAGAAAGCGGGCGGTGCGTCTATCGATGCGTATGGTGTGCCTTTGACTGAGGATACGATTGAGGCTTGTAAAGCGGCTGATGCTGTATTGCTCGGTGCTGTAGGCGGTCCTAAATGGGATAATGTCGATCCTTCTATCCGTCCTGAGAAAGCAATTCTAGGTCTTCGTAAGGAGCTTGGTTTGTTCTGTAATTTGCGTCCTGTAAAAATCTATCCATCCTTGCAAGAGTATTCTCCACTTAAAAAGGAACTCGTGCAAGATGTAGATTTCGTTATCGTTCGTGAGTTAACTGGCGGTATTTACTTCGGTGAACGGGAAGAGGCACAAGGTGAAGGTGCTAACGAGTTCGCTTGGGATAAAGAAACGTACAGCCGTTATGAAGTAGAGCGCATCATGGACATCGCTATGGAAACAGCTCGTAAACGTAACAAAAAGGTTGTATCCGTAGATAAAGCAAATGTATTGGCTTCTTCTCGTTTATGGCGTAAAATCGCTCAAGAGAAAGCCGCTGCTAATCCGGATATCGCAACAGATTACCTTTATGTAGATAATACAGCAATGCAACTCGTTGTAAATCCTGCACAGTTTGACGTTATCGTTACAACGAACTTATTTGGCGATATCTTGTCCGACGAAGGTGCTGTTATCTCTGGTTCCATCGGGCTTTTACCATCTGCATCTATGGGTACAGGTACTGCATTGTACGAGCCAATCCACGGATCCGCACCGGACATCATGGGCAAAAACTTGGCGAATCCGTTGGGTACAATCTTGTCCGCTGCGATGATGTGCCGTCATTCCCTTGATTTACCTCAAGTGGCTGACGCTATTGAAAGTGCTGTAGAACAAGTGCTCGTTGATGGTTACCGTACTGGCGATATCTACCGTGAAGGTTTGAAACGGGTAGGTACAACAGAAATGGCGCAAGCCGTAATTGAACGTTTATAAAAGTAATGAATTAAGATTTCTGAAAGTTATTAACGTGAGTTACGTCATTTTTAAAATCGTATTATAAGCGTTAAGATATAGGTATTATAATATATTTGTCCAATTAAATAAGAGGGGGTTGTAAGGCCCTCTCTTTTTTGTAGGACACTAGCGGTATACGTAGTTGTTCTTCATATATTAGAGTGCTATATTGGTAGATGAATGGCAAAATATTCTTTAAGGAGGCCTTTATGAATTCTTCAATGTATCGAAATTTAACCATTACTGCTTTATTGATGGCATTAGCCATCATGATTCCTATCGTGATGCCTTTGAAAGTTGTGATCCCACCGGCATCGTATACATTGGCGAGTCATGTTCCTATATTCTTAGCTATGTTCTTATCTAGAAAGATGGCAGCTTGTGTCGTGATAGGTTCTACGCTCGGCTTCTTTGTAGCAGGGTTCCCACTTGTTATCGTTATGCGCGCTGCATCTCATATCATCTTTGCCTTGATGGGGGCTTACTATATTAAACATCATCCAGGCGTATTAACAGGGGCTCTATCCTTTGTTGCGTTTAACCTTGCTTGTGCTATCGTTCACGCTATTGGTGAGGTACTAGCATGCCTATTGTTCTATACTACCACTACGATGCCAAACATTGATCTCATCTACGTTGTATTTGTTCTTGTAGGTGGCGGTACCATCGTTCATAGCTTGGTTGATGGATATATTGCATTATATATCTATAAAGCTATCCCTGGACTATCTAAATCGGGTAATAAATAATCATATAATTACATATACTCGTAACCACTCATGGGAAATCGATGTGTACTAATGTACGGCATGTGATTACCTATGAGTGGTTTTTATAATAATTCTCAAAACTGTACCTACAGGTACAGACTTAATTGTGTGATATCGATATAATAAAACTATAGTTAATGACCGATTTATGTTGTATCCATTGATATAACATTTGGCCATATATTTGGTATTATCGGTGAAAGTTGCTTCTATCATTCGTGTTTCTATATAGGTTCATTAAAAAATCTGAGTTAAGCACATCAACTTTCACAGAACATGGAGGTTATTATGAGAAAGCACATTAAAAACAACGTATCATGGGTTGGTAAAATCGACTGGGAATTGCAAGAGTTTCACGGTTCCGATTACACCATTAATAATGGGTCTAGCCAAAATGCCTATTTGATTGAAGAGGAGAAGACGGTCCTCATTGATACTGTGTGGAAACCTCATTCCTCTGAGTTCATTGATAATTTGGAATCTGAAATTGATTTGAATACGATTGATTTCATCGTATGTAACCACGGCGAAGTAGATCACAGTGGCTCCTTGCCTGCTTTAATGGAAAAAATCCCTAATACGCCTATTTATTGTACGGAAAATGCTGTTAAGTCCTTGGTTGGTCAATATCATCACCCTGAATGGAACTTTAAAACCGTTAAAACAGGGGATTCCGTAGATGTTGGAAACGGAAAATCCTTGGTGTTCGTAGAAATGCGCATGCTTCACTGGCCTGATTCCATGGCGACGTATATGACAGGGGACAATATCTTGTTCTCCAACGATGCATTCGGTCAACATTTTGCCGTAGAAGAACTGTGGGCAGACAAGGCGGATCAATGCCGTCTATGGGAAGAGGCGATGAAGTATTACGCTAATATCTTGAACCCATTCTCTCCATTGGTAAAAGCCAAAGTTGAAGAAATTCAAAAACTCAATTTGCCAATCGATATCATCGCTACAAGTCATGGTGCAATTTGGCGCGAAAATCCAATGCAAATCGTAGAAAAATACTATGAATGGTCTCAAGCGTATCAAGAAGACCAAGTCACAATTGTATACGACACGATGTGGGATGGCACCAAGAAATTGGCCCATAAGATTGCTGAAGAAATTGCGAAACAATCCCCTGAAACACGTGTTAAGATTTTTAACATTAGCAAAACCAATAAAAATGACATCATGACGGAAGTTTTTAAGTCTAAAGCCATTGCTGTAGGGTCCCCAACAGTAGGTAATAGCGTATTATCTTCCGTAGCTGGTTGGCTCGATTTCTTGCGTGAGTTGAAATTTAAAAATAAAAAGGCTGCTGTATTCGGTACCTATGGTTGGTCTGGTGAATCTACAAAGGTACTCCGTGAAGAGTTGACTAAATATGGATTCTCTGTAGTAGAACCTGAAATCAAATGCAACTGGAACCCAGAAGAATCCGATTTTAATAAAGCAGAAGCACTTGTAAGCGCCTTATTAGCATAATTACATATAATAAAGAAAGATTCTTGTTATAAAACCCCTATTTTTGATATGTACCCCCTTTACTGGATAATCAGTAAAAGGGGTATTTTCATGAAGAATAGGGGCCTTCTTTTTTTAAACATATACATAAAATATTAGTCAATATAAATTGTATTTGTCATGTTTATTCTCATAACATTCTCGTTAGCGTTTTTTGGGGCACCGATTTGCATTGATAGATACTGGCGCTATAGAAATATAAAATTATAATAAAATGTTAAGTTGTTGATTAAATATACAAAACAGTTTAATTCACATATAATTCATGAATTAAGTGTGAATGTGAATTAATGAGGATATAAGGTATATTTTGCGTACTTATAAGGTGGTTATTTATTTATAAGTTATACAGTTTGTTATATGAGAAAAGTTTACAAAGTTGCGAAAAATTTAACTCATAAGGGGAAATAATGAGTAAAATTTATTTCCCTGTAAAGCTAGGAATAAAGCGGATTTTGATAGGTATAAAGACTTGGTAATTTGGTTTGTGTTAGAAAAAAGGGTTGTGTATATCGTAAAACTTTGATATTCTATGCGAGTAATCGACAATATAAATTTTTCTTAAACTGATATAGGGGTATTTCTTTATGCTAATTTAGAATATCACCTGTTCAGACCGAGGTGAGAGACGGAACATAGAGAGAATGAAAAATTGTATTGTAATTTGGATGATTTTTTAATTTAGTGAGGGTGTAAGATGAGAGAAATGAAACATTCCAAAAAATTAGCGTTTGCTGTATTAGCTGCTGTCACTGCTGTTGGTGCGAATGTTAATCCGGTAGACGCTGCTTCTGTTGTAATGGACAACACTAATGTTGTTACAGGTACTAATAATGCAGTTGCGTATGGTAGCGGTAATACTGTAAAAGAATCTGCTGCAAACTTCCGTGATCGTGATTATGAAAATGAGCCAGATGATGCTACAAAGAAAACTGGTGACTGGAAAAGTAATTCTGTTGCTATTGGTGTTAACAATACTGCTGCAGGTACCTCTGCATTAGCAATGGGTAATTCTTCCAAAGCGTTGATGAATGAATCTATTGCTATTGGTCATTCTGCTGAAGCACAACGTACATGGTCTACTGCTATTGGTACACGTGCAAAGGCTTCCGAAGTTCGCTCACAAGCTATTGGCTATGAAGCGTTAGCATCTGGCTATAAATCTAATGCGATTGGTTCTAGCGCACAAGCAACCAATAATCATTCTGTTGCTATGGGTTCCTCTGCTCTTGCATCTGGTGATCATGCTCAAGCATTTGGCGCTGGTGCACAGGCAACTAACGTGCGTTCTAATGCGTTTGGTTCTGATGCAAGTGCTACAGCTGACTATGCTATGGCGATTGGTGATCATGCAAATGCAACACATTTAAACTCTATCGCTTTAGGTACAGGTTCCACTACAAGTGAAGCTACAGCTCAAAGTAGTGCAACCATCGCTGGTCATACCTTTGGTGGCTTTGCTGGCGTAGGTTCTGCAGCTAATGGTTCCGTGTCTGTAGGTAAAGCTGGTGCTGAACGTCAAATTAAAAATGTTGCGGCTGGAGAAATCTCCGCTACTTCTACAGATGCTGTAAACGGTAGCCAATTATATTCCGTAGCTAATGATTTACAAACACAAATCAACAATTCCACACCTGGCCAAATTAATAACAATATTAAGAACTTGACTAATCGTGTTGGTACTGTTGAAAGACGTGTTAACAAAGTAGGCGCAGGTTCCGCTGCATTGGCTGCATTGCATCCATTGGACTTCAACCCAGATGACAAATGGACAATTGCTGCTGGTTATGGTCACTACCATAATGCTAACTCCGCTGCGTTGGGCGCATTCTACCGCCCTAACGAAGATACAATGTTCTCCGTTGGTGGCACTGTAGGTACTGGTGAAACTCAATTGAACGCAGGTGTATCTATTCGCCTAGGTAAACGTTCCCCTGAATCCCGTTCCCGCGTAGCTATGGGTCGTGAAATTGCTGAATTGAACGCACGTCTTCAAGATATGGAAAACAAATATAATAACTTGTTACAAATCTTGACTCCACATGCAATTGATCCAAGCAAAACTGCTGAATTCCCAGACGTTCCTCGCAACCACTGGGCTTACCAATATATTAGCCAATTGGCTGGTAATGGTATCCTTGTTGGCTACCCTGATGGCACATTCAAAGGCGATGTTAAGATGACTCGTTACGAATTCGCTACCATGTTGTACCGTGCACTTCAAAATGGTGCTCCTATTGACGAAAATATGAAACGTGCATTGAATGAATTCGGTCCTGAATTACAAAATATTCGTCTTAACCACTTCCGTGTTGATCGTATTTCTGGTGATGATAACGATCGTCATAAAACTGAACGTGTTCGCGTTAATAACGAACCTAAAAATGAACGTGACGTATACGGTTCCCGTATATACAATAATCAATAGAATTAACTTTTCTAGAGTTTGTAAAAACTCAAAACAGGATGTATCTTTTGATACATCCTGTTTTTTTGTCTAATATGCTTTTGTATTATCTTATATGTTTTTTGAATACGTATTCTACTTTTAATGAAAAAAGATTTGTGAGATAAATGTCCCAATATTTGACGAAGCCTCTTTTATGCTCCTTTTCAGATGTTTTTCTTTATGTTATAATGAAATTTAAAAAAGACTGCCTTGATTTATATGGTTTTTCTACAAAACTTTTACAAATCAAAGTAGCCTTATTTTGTTTTCTAGCACTATAAATAGAATTGCATAATAATTAAGATTTTGGGGTTCTTGAATTATTATTATAATAATAATGTAATAATGATTTTAAAATATATACTTACCTGTTTTTGAAGAGGTGTTTTTGGCAGAGAGTATATATCTTTTATCTTAATATATAGTGTATTTTTAGTGTAATTAGTTAGTGTAACAGAAAAAATTTAGGAGGAGTGTTATGAACCGGATTTATAAAGTCATTTGGAGTCGGGTGAAAAAATGTTATGTGGTTGTTTCGGAATTTGCCAATAATCGTGGAAAAATCAGCGGAAGTGGTGGAACGAGTGCGTGTACTGTTTTATGTGCACTTGCATTGGTGGGAAGTATAGCACTGCCATTGAACACTGTTCATGCAGTAATTCCTGAAGGAACAGGATCAGGTATATCATTGGGAAATGGAACTGAGACAGGATCTGATCCTAATAATGTGGCAATAGGTGGTTATGCTAAGTCTTTAGGTGCAGTTGCTTTGGCGATAGGTGCTCATAGTAATTCTTCGGCTCAATATTCGACTGCTCTTGGTGGAGGCTCAAATGCTACGGCTCAAAATGCTACTGCTATTGGTGGCGTAGCATATGCATCAGCTAAAAATGCAGTTGCTGTAGGTGCAAATGCTAAAGCTTCTGGAGAATATGCTGCTGCTATTGGTGGAGACGCAAAAGCGGATAAGACTCATGCTATTGCTATTGGTAGCGTTGCTCATGCTCAAGAAGAATCTTCTTTGGCGATGGGAAGTTTAGCGAAAGCTACAAATACCTATGCTTATGCAATTGGTGGTAATGCGCAGGCAAAGGGAAGATGGTCTATTGCTATGGGAACAAATGCGGTGGCTGAAGATGATGCTAGTGTGGCGATTGGAACATGGTCAAATGCTACGAGTGGGCAGTCTGCAGCTGTTGGCTATCAAGCCAAAGCAAAAGCTTTAGGAGCAACGGCACTTGGTAGACTCACGAATGTTACTGCAGTAGATGGCACTGCCATAGGGTCTTCGACTTCTGTTACTGGATTAAATGGTACCTCAATAGGTAATAAGGCTAACGTAACAGTAAAGAATGGTGTAGCTATCGGTAATGAAGCAAATGCAAAGAATGAAAATGCTGTAGCTATCGGTTCTGGATCTGAAACTGCAACAGCAGTTGGTACTACGTCTGAAACGGTCAATGGAGAAATACATAATTTTGCAGGCATTAATCCTACTTCTACAGTAAGTGTTGGCAAGACAGGTGTAGAGCGTACCATTACTAACGTAGCAGCTGGACGTCTTTCTGCTACATCTACCGATGCTATAAATGGTAGCCAATTATATGCGGTGAATACTGAAGTGAATAAAGGCGTAGTGTATGCAGGTGATGTAAAGGCTGCAGGAGCTACGGATAATAAATTTATTCAAAGACTAGGTGCACAAACTAATGTTGTTGGCGGGGTAACAGATGTATCTAAATTGAGCGACAACAATATTGGTGTGGTATCCGATGGAATAAATACGCTGAATGTTAAATTGGCTAAAGAACTTAACAATCTGACTAGTGTAACAACTGGTAATACGGTTATGAATACTGACGGTGTGACTATTACCGGAGGTCCAAAAATCGTAAAAGATGGTATTAATGCGGGGAACAAACAGATTACAGGCGTTGCTAGCGGTGGAGATGTCATTACAAATGGTGCTAATATCGGAGATATCAACCGTATCGTTGATGCAAAGGATAAATACGTGACCGGTGGTACAGCAACTTATCAAGCTAATGGTGACGGCATTGCAAATCTAACCGGTACAAACGGTTTGACCGCTAATGTGACAGGCCTTAAAAATAACTTTGTTACAAGTGGTAGTGTATCCAATGATGGTAAAACTTTGACATTGGAACGTAACGATACAGGTAAAGTCAATGTTGATTTGAGTAATGTATTTACCGAAGTGGGAAAAGGGGACTATCGTTTGGTAGCAAACCCTGATTTAAATAGCCAAGGTAAATATAAAGTTGACAGTGATGGCAACATGGTATTGACTGTAGCTAATGATAAAGGCGATAAAAAACAAGTTACATTGACAGATATCGCATCCAAAGTACAACAAGATACCAATACAACAAATATCACAAATATCAATACTACTATTGCAAAAGGATTGAACTTCGCTGGTGATACTGGTACAGATATTAATAAGCAATTGGGTGATAAGTTATCTATTAAGGGTGGCGCTTCTGCGGACTTGACAGATAATAATATTGGTGTAGAATCTGATGGTACTCAACTAAATGTTAAACTTAAAAAAGATATTAACTTAGGACCTGATGGTAGCTTGGCTATCAATGGGAAGACTTATGTCAATAAAGATGGTTTGAATGCGGGTGGTCAAAAAATTACTAATGTAGCAGCAGGTACTGCTGGAACTGATGCTGTCAATGTGGATCAATTAAATGCCGCAATTGGTGGTACAGCCAAAGCAACAACTGTAAAAGCTAAAGATGCTAACGTAACCGTTACAGAAGGAGTTAACGCTGCTGGCGGTAAAGAATATACAGTTGGATTAGGCGATAAGATTACTCTCGGTTCAGATGCTGATAAACAAGTCGTTATAGATGGTACTACTGGTACGATTACAGCTGGAAATAAGGTTACAATTCATGGTACAACAGGTGATATTAAGGCGGGAATAGTTAAAATAACTGGCGCCGGTACGGTAAATGAATTGACTAACCGTATATGGGATATCGATAATCCTACAGTTGTACATGGTCAAGCAGCAACAGAAGACCAATTAAAATATGTTAGTGACGGTGTAAAAAATAATAAAAATGATATTACAAATATCAATAAAACCATTGTAAAAGGCTTAAACTTCAAAGGTGACGATACAACTGTTATCAATAAACAATTAGGTGAACAGTTAGATATCAAAGGTGGTGCCGATACTAATAAATTGTCTGATGACAATATTGGTGTAGTATCTGCAAATGGTGCGCTTAATGTTAAATTAGCAAAAGAATTGAAAAATCTGACTAGTGTAACTACCGGCGATACCGTTATGAATACGGATGGCTTGACTATAAATGGTGGTCCTAAGATTCTTAAGAACGGCATCGATGCAGGCAATAAGAAGATTACTAATGTAGCGGCTGGTACTGATAATACGGATGCAGTAAATGTTGGTCAACTGAAAGACGCTATTGCAGCAGGTAAGACTATTCTTAAAGATGGTAAAAATACAACTGTTGAAGGTGATGGCTCAGCTGCTAATCCTTACAAAGTTAATGTAAATGATGATCTAGTCCTTGGTAAGAAAGGTATTGATGGCAAAGACGGTTCCATCGGAGTTAACGGTAAAGATGGTTCAGCTGTTGTTATCAATGGTAAAGATGGATCTATTGGTTTGAATGGCAAGGATGGTAATAACGCTATTTCTATCAAGGGGGGCGACGGAAAATCTGGTATTGATGGCAAAAATATTACTCGCTTAGTAATCGAAGAAAAGAATGGCGACAAGCATGATGTTGCAACTTTAGATGACGGTATGAAGTATGGCGGAGATACAGGCGCTGTTATCAAGAAGAAACTTAACGAACAAGTGAATGTAGTTGGTGGTATTACCGATGTAAGTAAATTGACTACTGATGACAATATCGGTGTTATATCCGATGGTGATAGCAACTTAAAAGTTCGTCTAGCTAAGGACTTGAAAGGTTTGAACAGCGTAACTACCGGTGATACTGTTATGAATACTGATGGATTGACTATTAATGGTGGTCCCAAGATTGTTAAGACTGGTATCGATGCGGGTGGAAAGAAGATTACTAATGTCGCTGACGGTACTGATGTTACAGATGCAGTAAATGTGAGTCAATTGAGTAAAGCGGTAGCTGGTGCTACAACAAAACTAGAGAATGGTAAAAATACAACAGTAACTTCCATAACTAATAATGATGGATCTAAGACTTATAAAGTAAACCTCAATGATGATATTACTCTTGGAACAGATCCTAATAAGCAAATTTCTATTAAGGGTTCTGAAGGAACAATACAAGCAGGTAAAGTAACTGTTAATGGCACAGCTGGTACAGTGAATAATTTGACTAATAAGACCTGGGACCCTGCTAACATAACTAGTGGTCAAGCGGCAACAGAAGACCAATTGAAGGCTGTAGCTAATGGGGCAGGTAAATACTCTTCCGTATCGGAAGGTAACAATATTAGCGTAATTAAAGGGACAAATGCAATTGGTGGTGTAGACTATAAAGTATCTGTAATCGATACACCGACATTTAAATCTGTAACAACTGGTAATACCATAATGAACAATAATGGCTTGACAATTAAGAATGGTCCTAGCATCACAGAAACTGGTATCAATGCAGGTAATAAGAAAATCACCAATGTTGCAGCAGGTACGTCTGATTCGGATGCCGTTAATGTAAGTCAATTAAAAGAAATCGGTGGAAATATCAAGAATATTGATAGTCGTATGAATAGGGTTGGTGCAGGGGCAGCCGCATTGGCAGCACTTCACCCTCTAGATTTCGATCCTGATGATAAATGGGATATCGCTGCAGGCTATGGTAACTACAAAGATGCTCATGCAGCTTCAATCGGTGCATTCTATCGTCCAAATGAGGATACTCTATTTAGTGTAGGTGGTTCCTTCGGCGGCGGTGAAAATATGTTGAACGCTGGTGTTAGCATGAAAATCGGTCAAGGCAATCATGTGTCTACTTCTAGAGTAGCAATGGCGAAAGAAATCAAAGATCTTCGTGCTGAGCTTGAAAATGTGAAGGGCATACTCATGAAGGTTTCTGAGGGGAAACAGCTCAACTCCTTGGATTTGGATAAGATGCAACTTTTCCCAGATATACCTGAAAACCATTGGGCATACGACTATGTGGCGACATTAGCAGGTAATGGTATTATTGTGGGTTATCCAGACGGTAAATTTGGTGGAGATCGTATGATGACTCGTTATGAAATGGCTGCATTAATTTACAGGGCTATTCAAAACGGTGCTGTCGCCGATGATCAAATGGTTAGAGCACTTAAAGAATTCCAACCAGAACTTGAACGTATCAGAGTAGATACTATTTCTAAACATAAAGATGGTACGCCTGATATTCAACGTGTTCGCGTTATTAAAGGTCGCGGTTAATAGAATCGAAAGATTTTCATATGAGAAAAAATCTGTTTTATTGTGATTGGATGTCCAATGATAGGGCGTAAATATATCATTTATAACGTATATTTTTAAAAGTGTTTTAAAAAGATTTTGAGTTATGTCTCCTTATATGTATAATACTATTATTAAGGAGACATAATTTATTTTTGCTATCCGTCAAATATTACAATTTTATCTTATGAGTATTTTTTGACACCAATCATTTTATGGTTGGTGTCATTCTTTTTGATTAAAAATAGAATACGTAATATAAATCTATCAATATGGCGTAGTTGATAACTTATTTGTCTCAATAGTTTTATCTTGTTATTAGTTTCTTCTGTGTATATATTATGGCACTCCATATGAGATCCTCTTTATAGATATTATAATTTCATATAATATTTATGTAATTGTATTGCAAATAAATACATATAGGTGTATAATTACTTTCACAAAGTGAATTAATATTCGTAGTTTGTGAATAAAAATATAGATATGAGGGAAAGACCATGAAAGAATTTAGACAATTAACAGTTGCAGACACAGCAGAATATCATAAGGTATTAATCGATGGTTACGCAGCTATAAAAGACTATCCCATTAGCTTCGACGCTATTGATTTTACGGAAGAGGAATCTAAGGAATGGATTGAAAATTATCCTGTATACGGCTTGTATATTGATGGGCAATTAGTTAGTTCTATTACGTTTTGTATGCCTTGGGTGAAATACTCAACGCCGGATAAATATCCGCATATTGCTCATTTTGTAACGGCACCAGCTTTCAAAGGCAAAGGATATGCACGGGAAGTCTTGGGCTATGCAGAGGAGCTTTTAAAAGAACAGTTTAAAACACATATTGTTACACTAGGAACGGCTAAGGAACATCCGTGGTTGCCTAAAATGTATGAATCCTTTGGGTTTACGGCATATGATAAGGTTCATTTTAGAGGAAAACAGCATACAACTATATTATTCAAGAAAGAATTAAATTAATTAAGAAAGCGTTATATTAATTACGTAAATTACCTTGTACTCTATTTGAGTGTTTTATGCTCTGATCGCAGATCAGGGACATTCACTAAATTTAGATACAAGGTATTTTTTTGTGTAAGATTATGACTATTCAGTATATAATATATACATATAACGTATCTTTATGGTTATATGTGTTATGGATGATTTGTAGAAAGGATGTGTCCATATGTTGATTTTGTCTGGTATTTTAGTGATGGTCATCGGTCTGATGCTGCGCTTTAATGCCTTGTTAGTTGTCGTAGCCGCAGGCTTTGTAACGGGCCTTGCAGGTGGTCTCAGTATTAACAATATCGTTGGTGCTATTGGAGAGGCCTTTGTTAAAAATCGTTATATGTCATTATTTATCTTGATTTTACCTGTTATCGGTCTTATGGAACGTCACGGCTTGCGTGAACGGGCAGAAATTTTGATTGGCAAGATCAACGCTGCTACGGCAGGTCGTATCTTTATGATTTACTTATTTGTGCGTCAAGTAACTGTAGCCTTTGGCATTAACATGTCCGGTATGGTTGCTATGGTTCGTCCATTGATTGCTCCTATGAGTGAAGCTGCGGTAGCTCAAGGCCGTCCAGTATCTCAACGTACGCTTGATAAGGTGCGCGGTGTGGCTGCTTCTGCAGATAATATAGGTAACTTCTTCGGTCAAAACTTATTCCTTGCTGCTGGTGGGTTATTACTCATCAAAGGCGTTATGGAACAATTAGGTTATTCTGTAGAGTTAACAGATATGGTATTGTACGGATTGCCAACTGCTGTTTGTGCTTATATCGTTAACTTTATTCGCTTTATTATCTTTGATAAAACAATTCAAGCCTCTGTAGCTCGTGACGAAGCGGATATGAAAGCTGGTAAATTAGTACCTAATGAGTTAAATATTCTTGTTACACCAGAAGAATTGAAGAAGGAGGCTGAATAATATGTTAGAAATATTCTATAAAATGCAGCCCTTAGATTATGTATATCTTCTCGTAGGGATTATTCTATTTATCTTTGCTATTCAATCATTTTTAGATAAAGAACATAAATATCGCATTGGTACAGGCTTATTTTGGCTCTTATATAGCATATCCTTTATCTTTGGTTCTTATCTCTCCAAGGAAATTAATGGCTGGCTTGTAATTGCTATGGCAGCTATCGTATTAGTAAAACAACTCGGCAAAGGCCATTACTTTGAATCTCCTATCGAATTCAAAAAAGGCGAAGCTGTTCGTATTGGTAATGTTATCTTCGTACCAGCGTTACTTGTTGGTATTATTACATTCTTCATTGGTTTCTTTACTAAGTTAGGAGCTCTTGTTGGTCTAGGTATTGCCGCAATCATTGCTATGTGTGCTGCTCTTTATATTACAAAGGGCGAACTTAACCAAGGTTTCCATGAAGGCCGTCGACTTATCGATGCTATCAGTTGGACTGCTATTTTGTCCCAGTTATTAGCGGCTCTTGGGTATCTATTTAATTTGGCTGGCGTTGGTAAACTTATCTCCAGTGCAGTCGCAAGTGTAGTACCAGCAGATAATGTATTCCTCGTTGTTGTGGCTTACTGCATCGGTATGGTTATCTTTACAATGATTATGGGTAACGCGTTTGCCGCATTTGCGATGATTACAAGTGCCATCGGTATCCCAATGCTCGTTGTAGCTCATGGTGCTAACCCAGCAGCTGTCGGTGCTATTGCAATGCTTGCTGGCTATTGCGGTACTTTGATGACACCTATGGCGGCCAACTTTAATATTGTACCGGTAGCACTCCTTGAAATGCGCGATCAATACGGCGTTATTAAAGCACAACTTCCAATTGCATTGATTATGCTCGTATTGAATATTCTATTAATGTATTACTTTATTTAACCCTTTTGTGAAAGTACGATATGCTTATGAAACTATATGATATATCCTTCTAAGATTATGTATCATATTTGATTATTCTAATGAACCATAAGATATCGTTATGAGGTAGTGTGATGAAAACAATTTTAATTACCGGCTTTGATCCATTCGGCGGTGAACCTATTAATCCCGCTTGGGAAGCGGTAAAAACAATGGATGGTTATACTGATGGTGACTACAAGGTAGTGACTCAAATGGTTCCTACTATTCGTTATAAATCTGTTGATACTGTAAAAGCAGCGGCTGAAGAGTGCCAACCAGATTTCATTCTCTGTGTAGGTCAAGCAGGGGGTCGCCCAGATATTACAGTGGAACGCGTTGCTATTAACTGCGATGACTTCCGCATTCCGGACAATGGAGGCAACCAACCTGAAGATGAACCTGTTGTAGCCGATGGTCCTAGTGCCTATTTTGCAACGTTGCCAATTAAAAACATTGTTAACGCATTGCATCAAAATGGCATTCCTGCAAAGGTTTCTAATACAGCTGGTACCTTTGTATGCAATCACTTGATGTATGGCGTGTGTCATTATGCAGCACAAAAAGGCAATATTAAGGCGGGCTTCATGCACATTCCATACTTGCCATCCCAAGTGGTGGATAAACCAAATCAACCAAGCATGGCTGTTGAAACTGTACGTGCCACATTGGAAACCATCGTTCATGTATTAGCTCATGGTGAAAGTTACAAGGCACAAGATATTAACTATACAACACCTCACGAATAAAAATATTACCAATACTAGTGTTTGTTTAATACACATAATTTAAATAAAGCTCGAGTTATATCTAGAAACGATATAACTCGAGATTTTTGTTTGTAATAGATATTATAAATTTTAAATACCCACTATTGACATAGGTTTTTAAATAATATAATATAGGCTTATATTCATATTAAGTTAGTAGGAATAATTGAGGAATATCACAGAAGCTTTCACCATGAAAAGTGGAATAAAGCTAATGGGGATGACCTTTATAAGGAGTATAGAATGAGTGAACACGTAGATGTAAGTAAAATCAAGGATCCTACCATTGCGGCGGCTCGTAAAGAAGTTGAGTTCCAACGTGCTATGAATCCTTGTCCCATCGATTTTTCTGAGTTTCAATCTAGTAACCCTCGTTCTCAAGGGGAGCAGAAGGAGTATGAAGGTAAAGATGCATCGAATTTTAACCGTCGTCAAAAATATTCTGATAGTGAAGAGCCTCAATTCACAACACCTTTTGGCAGTGAACCAGGGTTTCTACCTGTAGAAAAAGACCGTTACCGCCTTGTATGGTCTAAGCATTGTCCTTGGGCCCATCGCATTGCTATCGCCATCGATTTGCTTGGCCTAGATAAGGTAATCTCTAAAGGTGCTGTTGATCCATTGCGTCCAGCAGGCGTTATTGCAGACTGGTTCTTTACCCTTGATAAGGATGAGAAAGACCCTGTATTAGGCATTCACTCCTTAGGTGAAGCCTATCGCAAAGGCGATCCTAACTATGACGCACGTTCCACGGTACCAGCCATTGTAGATGTTACGACTGGTGCCGTAGTAAACAACGACTACCATGCGTTAACAACGGAATTAGCATTGGGCTTTAAAGATTTCATCTCTCCTGATGCACCAGATATTTATCCAGAGGAATTACGTGCTGATATCGATGCGTTGAACGTTATTATCTACGCTGATTTTAACTTAGCGGTAAACTTGGCAGCTCTCGTAACAAACCAAAAAGATTACGAGTACTACTATGACCGTATCTTTGCTCGCTTGGACTGGCTCGAAGAACGCCTCAGCAAGCAACGTTATTTGATGGGTGATACGATTACCGATCCAGATATTCGTATTTTCCCAACATTGGCGCGCTTTGACCTCGTATTCTACCAAAAATACTTGGTGAATAAAAAACGTCTCGTAGACTATCCAAACCTATGGAACTATGCGAAGGGCCTGTATTCCAATCCAGCATTCGGCGGTACAACAGACTTCGACTCTATGCGTAAACGTTTCTACTATGTAGATCATACACCATTTGAAGATCTACCACGCCTTGTTCCAAAAGGTCCAGACGACTCCATTTGGTTAGAACCAAATGATCGGGCTGAAAAATTTGGTAAATAAAATCGGCAGTAAATTTATATGTTGTCTGAACTGTATTTAGTAAATCTTTTACTATGAAATCTGATACATTACTGACGAATCAATCGATATATATTTAATTATAGATAACTGAAAGGGAGACTTTATGGATTCTGTAACACAGACGATTGTGAACTACATAGAACAAACGGATGTGACGAACCGTGAAGACCTCCTGTCAGTGGCTCGTATTGCCTTCCTAGATTATCTGGCATCCTTAGCACCAGCAGAGAACGAACAAGCCGTTCAAGACTTAGCTCGCTTTATAGGGGCTAAGTCATCTATAAGCTCGGATGTTAGCCGGGACATGAACTCCAGTGTTTTGAGTGGCAAGGTTATATCAGAGGGAAATACTGGCTTAGCAATAGAGAATGTATCTAAAGCTGATAAGGCTTTGTATTATGGCTTTGCCTCGCATTATCTAGATTTTGATGATGCCCAGGCAAATCTGGCAGGTCATTTTAGTACTGTTTTATATTCTGCTTTACTGGCAGTGATCGAGCCGACGGATACATGGCACGAATTCTTTCGAGCCTATATCATCGGTGCCGAGCTAGAGGGTATTATTGGTTCCCTTATCAATCCTGCCCATCGGACCCAAGGATGGCATTCTACGGGGACCGTTGGTGTGATTGGGGCAGCGGCCGCTATAGGCGCTTTGCGAGGCCTTCATGGTGAAAGTTTGGCTCAGCTCCTGTCTTTGGCTGCTACTCAATCGGCGGGCATGTTCTTTCAAAGTGGTACAGATGGTAAGCCGCTCCATGCGGGACTGGCAGCACGCAATGGCGTGTGGGCTTACGAACTGTTGCAACATACATCACTTCAAACAAGTACAAAACCTTTTGACCCCAAACGGGGTTGGTTTAAAACAATCGGTAATATTACCGTTACATCAAATGACATCGCTAGCCGTTGGTTAGCACCAGGACAACTCATTGAGCCTGGTTTGTGGATGAAAGTCCACCCCTATTGCTCGGCAGCCATTTGTGGCGCTGAAGCAGCTGAAACCGTGGCACATAGACTATATACATCTTCTTCGTATGTGTCTAAACATAACTACCTTTCACCAGATACAGAGGAACAAGATCAATGTAGATTATGTGCCACCCCCGATTTCTCCCTTTGGAAGGATATAGATAGAGTGACTGTTCATTTTCCACCTGGTGCTGATGCGGCATTGCGCTATACATCGCCAAAAACAGGTCGAGAAGGGCAGTTTTCCATTGAGTATGTCGTGTACCAAGTCTTCGCTTATGGGGCTGTACAGGATGAGTTATTCAAGATAGATACCATAGACCAAGAAGTACGAGACTGTATGTCGCGAATAGAGCGTGTCTATGACTTACCGAAGGTATCCCAAAGTGAACGGATTACAAAGGTAACCGTTACATTGAAAAATGGGGATACTTTCACAGAGACGGTGAATAATCCGAAAGGATCGCCGAAGAATCCTCTTGCTATGGAGGATATACGCATTAAACTAGGTCTCACCTTAGAGACAAAACAAATAGATAGAGTTATTGAGGCTTTTACCAATACAGATGAGGTAGAGCCGTTCCTACGCACCTTGCGAGGAGAAGGAGTGTTACATGTTTAATACTAAGAAATTAACAAAATTATTCGCCATCGGTGCATTGGCACTAGGCGTGCTCGTTGTGGCTGGTTGCGGTGATGATACATCTAAAGAAACAAAGGTGAATCCAGATGCTAAAGTGGTTAACGTAGCTACACGCGGTACAGTTCGCCCGTATTCCTATACAGACGATAACGGCAACCTTACAGGTTTTGACGTAGAGTTGTTGAAAGAAATTGAACGTCGTAATCCAGACCTTCATTTCAACTTCAAGCCTATGGCTGTTGACGCTGCCTTCGTAGCAATGGATGCAGGCCAAGTAGATATGATTGCGAACCAAATGCGCCGCAATCCTACACGTGAAGCAAAATACTACTATACTAATGAGGTTAATAACTACTCCACACGTAAATTAGTGGTGAAAAATGACCGTAATGACATTTCTAAACTAGATGATTTGAAAGGCAAAAAAATCGCCGTTACCACATCCTCTGAGTTCAACGAATTAGTAAAACAATTCAACGAAACAGCGAATCCACAAATTGAAGTGATTTATACAGATAAAGCCGGTGCCGAAACATTGAACCTCGTTGCTACCGGTCGTGCCGATGCAGCAGGTGAGTACGAATACGTAATTAACTCTGCTATTAAGGATCGTGGCTTACCACTCAAAGCCGTAGGCGATGTATTGGCAGTAGTACCAACTTATTTCTTGTCTAAACGTACAGATGACATGAAACAAGTAAACGAAAAAATCGATAAAACTATGAAAGAAATGCGTGCAGATGGTACGTTGAAAAAACTTTCTGAACAATATCTTGGTGGGGATTACACATTCGATCCAACACAAAAATAACGAATAGGCCGCCTTGGCGGCCTTATTCTATTATGTCTAGAAGCGAGGTGCTACTGTGGGCAAGTATTTTGATGTGTCCTACATGATCCAAGCGTTTCCACAGCTCTTGAATTATGTACATGTAACGGTACTTATCACCGTTATTTCTGCCATCTTAGGTGTTATTTTGGGCTCTATCATAGCCATCATTCGCCTCAAGAAGGTACAGGTATTAAACCAATTATTTATTGTATTTATCTCCTTTATGCGCGGTACGCCGTTCTTGGTGCAGCTCTTCCTCATTTACTTTGGGGTGCCAGAAATCATGTCCCACATGGGGATTAACATGAGAAATGTGCCTGGACTCGTATTCGTGTATGCCGTGTTTACTTTGCATATCGCGGCTTATAGTGCTGAAATCATGCGCTCCAGTATCGATGCGGTCTCTCCTGGTGAGAAAGAAGCCGCTAAAAGTCTTGGTATGACTGAGCTCCAAAGCTATGTGCGCATCATCTTGCCGCAGGCTTTTACCATGAGCATTCCACCGTTGACGAACCTCGTTATTGGCATGTTGAAAGGGACGGCGCTAATCTTTAATGTTGGCGTTGTAGATATGATGCGTAAGGCGGACCTCATGGGCGGTAATAGTCAGCGTTATCTTGAATTATTCGTCGATGCAGCCATAATTTATGGCATATTAATTATCATCGTGTCCCTCTTGGGCCGATTGCTTGAAAAACGTTTTACCGTTGCGGGCAAGGAAACGCAACGCATTTTGATTAGTGAGGAGTAGGGGCTTATGGGACATATTATTGATTCAACCTATATTTATGGCACCTTCTTTGCTGTCATTCCTTATGTGAAAGTAACCCTCATGATTACTTTCCTCAGCGTTGGTTTGGGTACAATCCTAGGGTTATTAAGTTGCGTGCTACAACAAAATAAAGTACCCGTGCTCAGTCAGCTCAGCTACTTGTACGTATTGTTGTGCCGTAGTATTCCGAACATGGTTCTCTTATACCTCGTATACTATGGCTTGCCAATTCTATTCCTCGCCGTAGAGGATCAAACAGGGGTGCATGTACCTTTTGAAAAGGTGCCAGCTACATTCGTAGCCGTTGTAGGCTTAACCTTGCATACAGGGGCGTATTTGAGTGAAATCTTCCGGGCTGCCTTGCAATCTGTACCGAAAGGTCAAATGGAAGCGGCTCAAGCCATCGGTATGACTTGGTTCCAAGCGTTCCGTCGCATCGTATTGCCGCAAGCGACAGTCTTTGCGTTGCCACTATTTACGAACCAATTCCTTAACACCATGAAGAGTACTAGTATCGTATTCGTCATCACGGTTATTGAATTGTTTGGCGCTGCAAAGTTATATACAGAGGAAAATTCGCAGTATTTTGAGGCCTACATTGTAGTGGCCGGACTATTCTGGGTGATGGGGATTGTCTTTGAATTCATCTTCCATCGTTTAGAAATCTATGCAAGCAAGTATAAACGAGGTAATGCATTATGATAGATATTAAACAAGTTCACAAATCTTTCGGGAACCGTGAAATTTTAAAGGGCATCGACTTACATGTACCAACGGGGTCTGTAACGGTTATCCTTGGCCCATCCGGTAGTGGTAAGACGACGTTCCTTAGAACGCTTAACTTCCTTGAAAAGGCCGATGCAGGAACAATGCAGTTAAATGATATTTCTGTAGACTTACATAAAGCGTCTAACAAAGAAATCCTAAACATACGTCGCAATACATCCATGGTATTCCAGTCCTATAACTTGTTCTCTAATAAAACAGTTATTGAAAACATCATGGAAGGCCTCGTAACAGTTAAGAAAATGAAAAAATCTGAGGCTCGTGACATTGCTCAACGATTCCTTAAGGAAGTAGGCATGGAAGGGTATGATGATTACTATCCTGTACAATTATCTGGGGGCCAACAACAACGTATTGGCATCGCTCGCGCCCTTGCGATGGACCCAGAGGTTATCCTCTTTGACGAACCTACATCTGCCCTCGATCCAGAACTCGTAGGGGAAGTATTGGCTGTTATCCGTAAGATTGCTAAAGAGTTAGAAGTAACCATGATCATCGTAACCCATGAAATTGGTTTTGCTAAAGAAGTGGCAGACCAAGTCGTATTCATGGAAGGTGGCGTCATCGTAGAACAAGGGGATCCTAAGATTGTCCTTGAACATCCAAAAGAAGAACGAACACGTAAATTTTTGAGCCGTTACCTTACACTCGATAGCGAATTGCCTCTAGATAGCGCAGCTTTATAAATAGTACTGCTCTATAAAAATACTGCTCTATAAATACGTGCTATCATAGTAATATAGAAATTCATGGCGACCTAATATTTTTAGAATTAGGTCGCTTTAAACGAGGTACATATGAAAGAATTTAGACAATTAACCGTAGATGATGCGGCTGAATATCACGAGGTGTTAATTGCAGGATATGCGGAGAATAAGAACTACCCTATATCTTTTGATGCTATCAACTTTAGCCAAGAAGAGTCTCGCGCGTGGATCTTAAAATATCCTGTATACGGCCTCTACGTAGATGGCTCCTTGGTGTGTTCTATTTCATTCCGCATGCCTTGGATTCCAAAGGCTACACCTGATGTATATCCGCACATTGCACACTTTGTAACGGCCCCTGAACACAAGGGGAAGGGCTATGCTCGAGAAGTTCTCGCCGAAGCAGAAGACTTATTGCGTAATGTATATAAGACACCGGCTGTAACCCTCGGTACTGCCGCAGAACACCCGTGGCTGGCGAAAATGTACGAAAGCTTTGGCTTTAAAGAATATAAGCGAGTACAACTGCCCGGGAAAGTACATACCACTATATTCTTTAAGAAAACGTTATAAAGATAAGAAAATTAGTATTAATTTGATATTCTAACTAAAAGAGTCGCACCTAATTGGTGCGGCTCTTTGTTGTTCTATAAGATATTACTATCACAGTATTAATTTCAAGATTACTTTGGAGTTATTCATATATGGTTATCATATTATCTAATTTTGATATTGGTAAATACCGATAAATACCGATAGATTAGAATGCCTAGTGGATAGATATTAAAAAAATATATATTTGTTTGCTATAATAATGCTATATTAATGGATGAAAAGGAGATGCATATATATGGATTTTCCTAAAGAAATAAAAAGAATTAGACAACGTTCATTTTTAACACAGCAGGAATTTGCAAATGTAATAGGTGTGGCTTTTTCTACTGTGAATCGTTGGGAATCTGGACGTTCAGAGCCAAACCTAAAAGCGATGAAAAGTATCAATACATTTTGCGTAGATAATAACATTCCTTATGAAGTACTAGAAGAGTCTTGGTTTGACTATAAAATAGAAAAATAAAGGAGCACTATTGTTATGACAGATAAAGAATTAAAACAGTTAAAAGATACGCTATGGCACTCTGCTGATGTGCTTCGAGCTAGTGCTCATTTAGCTGCGAATAAATATGGTCAGCCTATTCTTGGACTTATCTTCCTTAGATATGCAGATATTTTATACAAACAACATAAGGAAAATATTGAGGAAGAGTATAATCGTCTTAAAGGCGGACGTATGGAAAAGTCCATCAAAGAAATCTCTATCGAGAAGTGCGGATTCTATCTTCCTGAATGTGCTTATTATGATTTTATCAATGATGCACCAGATGATGCTAGTAAAGCTACTCTTGTAAAGAAAGCTATGGAAGCAATTGAGACTGAAAACCCTAAAATGGATGGTGTCCTACCAAAAGAAGTATATGCTCAGCTTGTACCAGAAGAAGAGCCAGAACTTCTTTCTAATATCGTACGTATTTTCAAAGATATTCCAGAAAATAGTACAGTCGATATCTTTGGTGAAATCTATGAATATTTCTTAGGTAACTTTGCACTTGCAGAAGGTAAGGATGGAGGAACATTCTACACACCTGCAACTGTTGTAAAATATATGGTTGAAGTATTAAATCCTCAGCCCGGTGAAAAGAAGTTCTTAGATCCGGCTTGTGGTTCTGGTGGTATGTTCGTACAGGCCGCAAGATACATGCATAATCACAATGCCAGCGAGAGTGAGCAAATGAAATTCCGTTGCTATGGTGTTGAAAAGGAACCTGATACAGTAAAACTAGCAAAGATGAATTTGCTCCTTAATAATATCCGAGGTGATATTATACAAGCTAACTCATTTTATTCTGATCCATATAATGCATTCGGACAATTTGATTATGTAATGGCGAATCCACCCTTTAACGTCGATGAGGTTGTGGTTGAGAAGGTTTCTGACGATGCACGTTTCAATACATATGGAGTACCAAGAAACAAAAGCAAATCAACAAAGAAAAAATCTGACAAGAAAGAAACTGTACCAAATGCCAACTATTTGTGGATTGGCTACTTTGCTACTGCGTTAAATGAGAATGGTAAGGCGGCACTTGTCATGGCTAATTCTGCATCTGATGCATCTGGTTCAGAATATGAAATCAGAAAGAAAATGATTGAAGAAGGTATCATCTCACAGATGGTAACCCTTCCTTCTAATATGTTCTCATCAGTTACCCTTCCTGCGACTCTGTGGTTTTTTGATAAGCAGAAGCCAAACAGTGATAAGAAAAATGAAATCTTATTTATTGATGCAAGAAATGTATTTACACAGATTGACCGTGCCCACAGAAAATTTTCTAATGAGCAGATTAAGAACTTAGGTGTTATTACCAAGCTTTATCAAGAAGATACACAAGCTCTTGTTGACTTGATTGATGAGTATAAAGCAGAACTTACCAATGCTCTAGAATCTTCTGATGATAAGGAAGTTCTTACAAAAGCATATTGGCAGTCACAAATTGACTGGTTAACTGAAAGATTCCCTGATGGTGTGTATACTGATGTTATCGGCCTTTGCAAAGCTGCACCGATGGATGGAGAGGATGGAATTATTGACCAAGACTACTCTCTTAATGCAGGACGTTATGTCGGAGTAGTTATTGAAGATGATGGTTTAACATATGAAGAATTCAAAGAAGAAATGTATTCTTTAAATTCTGAGTTCACTACATTAAGTGTCGAGGCAAAATCCTTGGAAGAACTCATCGCAAATAATCTGAAAGAATTGTTGGGTGAGTGATATGGAATATGTAAAACTTAAGGATATAACGACGAAAATAACAAAGGGAACAACACCATCTAATATAGGTGCCAGCTTTACAGATGAAGGAATAAATTATTTTCGCTCTGAAATGTTAGGAAAGGCTAAGTATTTGGATAAGTCTAGTGGAATGATGTTCATTTCAGAGAGCACACATAATAAACTCAAAAGATCTCAAATTGAGGCGGATGATATTTTATTTTCGATGGCAGGAATTTACCTTGGCAAACTTGCAATTGTAAAAGATGAAGATGTTCCAGCTAATATTAATCAAGCAGTAGCACTTATTCGATTTAACAAAGGTGTAAATATTGACTATCTATATTACTTTATGGTTCAAAAAAGTTTCAATGCCTATGTGAATTGTATGAGTGCTCAAGCAGCACAACCCAATATTAACCTTAAGCAAATTGGTAATTTGCAAATAGCACTTCCCACCGATGAACAGCAGAAAAGAATAGCTGATATTCTTTCAGCTTACGACAATCTTATCGAAAACAATAACAAACGTATCCACCTCTTAGAGCGAATGGCTGAAAGTCTTTACAAGGAATGGTTTATAAGATTTCGCTTTCCGGGATATGAGGATACGGAGTTTGAAGATGGAATGCCTAGAGGTTGGGTAAGAGAAAAAATTGGTCTTCATTATAATACCTGCTCCGGTGGAACTCCAAGTAGAACACACGAGGAATATTATACAGAGGGAACTATTCCTTGGGTGAAGACTGGAGAAATAAAAGACGGAATAATAATTCATACTGACGAATGTATAACAGAAGCAGGAGTAAAAGGGTCATCCGCAAAGTTGTTACCACAAGGTTCGGTTGTTATGGCAATGTACGGAGTAAACATTGGAATGTTAGCATATTTGGATTCTGAAATGACTTGCAATCAGGCTTGCTGTGTCTTTAACGATAAAAATGAAATTAACTCTAGGCACTATTTGTTTCATTATCTTTATTCGATTCGTGATTATTTGTTGCTCATTGGATTTGGAGCTGCACAACAGAATCTAAGTCAGGATTTAATAAAAAAAGTAAAAATAGTTATTCCGCCAGCTGAGTTAATAAAAGAATTTGATAAGCAAAAAGAACCCTTATATCAAACAATCCGAGCATTGATGATGCAAAATGATAAACTTATCAAACAAAGAGACGCGCTATTACCACGCTTGATGAGTGGAAAACTTGAAGTTTAAGGAGGTGTTCATATGCGTAATTTTATATCTGAAGACGATATAGAACAGGCTATACTTTCAAAATTAAAAGCTGAACCGTTTAAATATGATATCCTCATCTGTGATGCTTCACCGGATAAACGAGATGTATTGCCTGATGGTACAGGCAGAAACTCTAAGAAGGAATGTATCCTTCCTGATGTGATGCTGACCTCTCTGAAGCGTATCAATCCCACTATCGAAGAAAATAAAATTAAAGAGATCGCAAAGACGTTAAAGCAAGATTTTACAGGAACGGACATTGTAGATACGAACTACAAATTATATAGACAAATCCGTAATAATATAAAAATCACAGTTCGTAGAAACGGTAAGGAAGATTTCGATTTTGTAAAATTGATAGACTTTGAACATCCGGAGAATAATACTTTTACAGCAGTATCTCAGATGTGGATTCAGGGAAAGGTCTACTACAGAAGACCGGATATTCTTATCTTTGTCAATGGTATGCCCCTTGTGTTTATTGAACTGAAAAATAGCATTGTTAAGGTTGAAGAAGCCTACAACAAGAATCTCAAAGATTATATGCGGGACATTCCTAATATCTTTGCATTTAATCAGATTTGTGTGCTTTCAAATGGTTTGGAGACGAAGCTTGGTGCATTTAATGCAACTTATGACTATTTCTTTGAATGGCTTAAAATTGATAGCGAAAAAGAAAAACTGGATAGAGAAACCATTCTTGCTGCGGATAATGTTAAGGATAGCTCTGTCAGATATTTTGTAGATGGTCTTCTCAACAAAGATAGATTGATTGACTATATTGAAAACTTCATTCTCTTTGAAAACCAGAGAATAAAGATTATCGCTAAGAACCACCAGTACTTAGGTGTAAATAATCTAATGGAATCAGTGGAGAACAGAAAAGAGCTTAACGGTAAACTTGGTGTTTTTTGGCATACACAGGGTTCAGGTAAATCCTATTCTATGGTTATGTTTGCACGTAAAGTGAAGCGTAAGATTCAAGGTAACTTTTCGTTCCTCATTATCACAGACCGTGAAGATTTGGATACACAGATTCATAAGAACTTTGTGCGTACAGAGGTTATTGGCTCTAAAGAAGAATGCCAGCCAAAGGACAGCAAGCAGTTAAGAGATTTCTTGACTACCAATAAGGCTTTTATCTTCACGCTGATACATAAGTTCAGGTATGATAAGACAAAGAAATATCCAGTGCTTTCTACTCGTGACGATATTATTGTTCTTGTTGATGAAGCACATAGAGCACAGTATAAGGATTTAGCAGAGAACATGAGAACTGCACTTCCTAACGCAAATTTTGTCGCATTTACAGGGACACCTCTTCTTGGATCTAAACGCCTTACCAATCAATGGTTTGGTGAGTATGTTTCAGAGTATAACTTTGCACAATCTGTCGAAGATGGCTCTACTGTAACATTGTTCTATTCTAGACGAGTTCCGGAAGTAGGGCTAGAGAATGATTTCCTTGATGATGATGTCGTGGATATTATCGAAGAGGAAAATCTTAACGAGGATGAAACTCGCCTCTTAGAGAATGCATCATCACGTATCCTTGAAGTTATCAAGCGAGATGACCGCTTAGATAAAGTGGCACAGGATATTGCTTACCACTTCCCAAGACGTGGATTCCTTGGAAAAGGTATGGTTGTATCTGTTGATAAGTATACTGCTGTCAAAATGTATGACAAGGTTCAGCATTATTGGGCTATAGAAAAGCAGAACATCATGAAAGAGCGAAATACAGCTGACACTAAGGAAAAATGTGATCAGCTTACACGTATTCTTGCTTATATGAATAAGGTTGAAAAGGCCGTTATCATTTCAGAGGAAAATGATGAAGAAACGAAGTTTGCTAAGCAAGGATTAGATATTACAAAACATCGTGCAAAGATGAAAGAAATCACACCGGACGGTAGAGATATTGAGGATAGATTCAAAGATCCTGATGACTCACTACAACTTGTGTTCGTTTGTGCCATGTGGCTGACAGGATTTGATGTAAAAAACTTATCTACACTTTATCTTGATAAGCCAATGAAAGGCCACACGCTGATGCAGGCAATTGCTCGTGCTAATAGAGTGTATCGGGGAAAACCTGCCGGAATCATTGTAGATTATGTTAATGTTTTTAAATACATGAAGAAGGCATTAACAGAATATGCCACTGGTGATGATGGAACAGAATTCCCTGCAAAAGATATTGATCAATTAATCAGCTACATTGACGGTACAATTGATGAAGCAGATTCTTTCTTGTTGTCTCTTGATATTGATTTAGAAAAGATAATTGCTGATTCTAATACACTGGATCAATTAGATGCATTAAGAAGTGCTTATGACAATATCGTTGCAAAAGATGATGACAAAGAGAAGTTTAAAGTTATCCTTAATACTTTGACAAATCTCTACGAAGCATCCAAGCCGGAAATCTTTGAAAAGAACTGGAATAATGATAAATTCGCACCGCTTGTGTATTTGCATGGTCTTTTATATAACACTGTTAACGATGAAAAGGTTGCTCGTGCTAGACAAAAAATGAATCAGATTCTGGATGGCAGTGTTACAGCAAGTCAAGAGTTCGTTAACTATGTACGTGAAAAACCTGCACAGTACATGATAAAAGGCACAAAGGCTATTGATCTTTCTAAGGTTGATGTTGAGCAATTGAGAAAAGAAATCAAGGTTGCTCAGTATAAAGCTATTGAGATTAATGATTTGAAGGAATACATTGAGCAAGCACTCGAACAGATGCTTAATAGAAACTGCACGAGAACTAAATTCTCCGAACGTTTTAAGCGAATTATTGACTCCTATAATGCAGGTGGCACTGAAAATGAGGATTACTATGAGCAGCTTGTAAAACTTCTTGAAGAACTTCGTCAGGAAGATAATCGTGCAAATACAGAAGGCCTTACAGAAGAAGAATTAGAAATCTTTGATTTGCTTATTGCTGGAAAAAAGGTGACAAAGGATGAAGAGCAAAAAGTAAAACTCTCTGCCAAGAATCTTTATAAGAAGCTAGTCGATAATCGTAATAATCTTCTTGTAGTAGATTGGTATAAGGATGAACAGCCAATTGCTAAGCTAAAATATGAGGTGGAACTATCCTTAAATGATGATTTGCCTGAAAGTTATGATAAAGTATCTTTTGACTCTAAGGTGTCTTTACTTATGAACCATTTTATGGATATGGCAGTACAAGGATATGGATGGATTGGTTCTGTCTAATTTCCGGAAAAACTTATAATTTCTATTTTATTCACAAACACAGTGTTATAATAAATAAAAATTGTTGTTTGTGGAGTGTGACATAGAATGTATGAAATCGTAAATGAACCAAATTTAATAATTGCCTTTGATATGGATACAGAGTTATCTCAATTTGGTGTGTTTGGCATATATATTAAACAGGGCTATAATATCTGTTCTGGATATATTGACCCTAGTGATTGGTCTGGAATTCGCGTTGGTTATAAAGAATTAGTTGCCTTGTATGAAAACTGTAAAGGCAAAGCAACCTTTACATATATTCTGACGGGAGAAGGGGATACGCTTACATTCTCGTTAGATCAAAAGGGTGCTCTAACGATGGAGATTAACATCTGTACCATTTATAATTATAAATGTCATATGATTATTGAAAGTTTAGATCAAACGTATTTGCCAAAGTTTATTGAGTTTTTTAAAGTATTTTTAGAGAAAGAGCTGAAATAAAAAGAGTCGCATCAAAGGATGCGACTCTTTTTCTGTACCCAGTTTCTATTTACGATTATTTTGTAACAACTTTAAGATCTACAGGAATTTTAGCTTCTACAGTTTCGCCTTTGATAACTTTTTGAGCTGTATCGATAGCGATTTTACCCATTTGGTCTGGTTGTTGAGCAATTGTTGCAGCCAATGTGCCGTCTTTAACAGCTTTGTCTGCATCAGCAGTACCGTCAAAGCCTACGATGAAGATTGTTTTGCCTGCGGATTTAGCTGCTTGGATAGCGCCCAATGCCATTTCGTCGTTATGAGCGAAGATAGCTTGTACATCAGGGTTAGCTTGCAAAATGTTTGTTGCTACGTTTAAACCTTTTGTACGGTCAAAGTCAGCACTTTGTTTTGCTACTACTGTTAAGTCTTTGTCAGCTACGTTGTGGAAACCTTGGCCGCGTTCACGTGTGGCGGAAGCACCAGGGATACCTTCGATTTCTGCAACTTTTGCAGCTTTGCCTACTTTTTCAGTGATAAGTTGAGCGGCCATTTCGCCGCCTTTTACGTTATCGGAAGCGATGTGAGCTACTACTTTGCCTTTATCAGCAGAGCGGTCAACAGTGATTACAGGAATGTTTTTAGCATTTGCTGCTTCTACGGAAGTAGAGATAGCTGCAGAGTCTACAGGGTTGATGATCAATACAGAAACGCCGCTTTCAAGTAAGTCGGAAATATCGTTTGCTTGTTTTGCAGGGTCATTTTGAGCATCAACGATTTTAACTTTAAGACCAAGCGCTTTAGCTTGAGCCTCAACGCCTTCCTTCATAGTTACGAAGAATGGGTTGTTCAATGTGGAAACAGAGAAGCCGATTGTGCCGGATTTTTTGTCGCCGCCGTTATCAGCGCTTTTACCACAGCCTGCTACAAGACCGATAACCATGATAGCCATCGCCAACAGTAACAATAGTTTTTTCATAGGAACCTCCTAGGCTTTCTTGCGGTCTGCAAGAACCGCCAATAAAATGACAATACCTTTTACAACTTGTTGATAGAAACTGGAAACGTCGAGAATATTTAACCCGTTGTTGAGGGTACCGATAATGAGGGCACCAATTAATGTGCCAACAATATGACCACGACCACCAGCAAGGCTTGTGCCGCCAAGAACCACCGCTGCAATAGCGTCAAGTTCATAGCCTGCACCTGCTGTCGGTTGTGCAGAGTTAAGACGAGAGGTGATGATTGCACCCGCGATACCACAGAGCATACCGGTTAAGGCATACACGAAGATTTTAACGCGGTCAATCTTGATACCAGCAATGTAACTTACCTTTTCACTACCACCTACGGCGTATGTTTTACGGCCTAAGGATGTGCGGCTCAATACGAACCAAAGGGCGATGAAAGCTAGGAACATTGTGATCGCTGGAACTGGAAGGCCTGCAATATCCCCTTGGCCAAAGCCGTGGAATAGAGGATCTTGAGTAAGACCGGAGATTGGGTTACCGTCTGTGAATACTAGCGTCGCACCACGGTAGATTGTCATGGTCGCCAAGGTAGCGATAAATGGAGCTACGCGGCCATAGGTAATAACGAGACCGTTAATACCGCCCAATACAAGGCCGGCACCTGCGGCTAATACGATAGCTAATACAGGGTCAGTACCAGTTACGATGAGGTTTGCCATCACTGCACTAGAGAGGGCAAGGATGGAACCAACCGATAAGTCGATACCGCCAGTTAAGATGACGAAGGTCATACCGAAGGCGATAATTGCATTGATGGATACTTGGCGCAACAAGTTACGCAAGTTAGAGAATTCAAGGAAACTGTCGTTCATGACAGAGATAATTACAAATAATAGGATGAGGCCGATGAGGGGGCCTAATTTTTTTATATATTGTAGAGCTTTGCTGTCCATTATTGTCCTCCTGTGGCTAATGTCATAATCGATTCTGGTGTTACATCGCTACGGTCTAAGATACCTGCTACGCGACCTTCATGAATGACCATAACGCGGTCGCTCATGCCGAGCACTTCAGGTAACTCAGAGGACACCATGATAATGGACACACCATCGTTCGTTAATTCGTTCATTAAATCATAAATATCACGTTTTGCGCCGATATCGATACCGCGTGTCGGTTCATCCATGATGATAATGGATGGCTTTTTACCAACCCATTTTGCGATAACCACCTTTTGTTGGTTACCACCGGATAGGGAGGATGCGGGCTCGTGAATGGATTGAGTTTTAACGCCCAGTTTTTTAGACAATTCGTCAGCAAAAGACGTAAGTTTGCCCTTATCTAGTACATGAGAGGGGCAAATTTCGCCAAGATTCGGCAATGTAATGTTAGAACCGATGGAGAAATCGAGGATCAAGCCTTCGCTCTTTCTATTTTCTGTGATGAAAGCAATGCCAGCTTTGATGGCATCTTCTGGTTTTTTACAGTTGAGAACGGAACCGTTTACCGTTACGGTACCGCCATTGTGTTTATCTACACCGAAGATGGCGCGCATGATTTCTGTACGACCAGCACCCATAAGGCCTGCTACGCCAAGAATTTCCCCTTTGCGCAAGGAGAAGGAAATGTCGTTGTTAAAACCTTCAGGTTTGAGGTTATCAACGCTCATAACCACATCGCCCGGTGTTGTAGTGCGAGCGGGGTAGAACTCGTCGATGGAACGGCCTACCATGTGACGTACCACTTCGTCTACAGAAATCTCAGATGTTGGTTTAGTGATAATTGTGTGACCATCACGCATAACCGTAATCGTATCACATTCGCTAAACACTTCTTCCATGCGGTGAGAGATATATACGATAGCAACGCCGCGTGCTTTCATTTTGCGCATCATGTTGAACAATGTCGCCGTTTCACGCTCTGTAAGGGCAGCTGTCGGTTCGTCCATGATGACAACCTTTGCATCTAACATCAAGATACGAAGGATTTCCGTCATTTGTTGGTGACCAACGGAGCAAAGGCCTGCTTCTGTTGTGAGCGGCAGTTCGATGCCTAGTTCGCGGCATGTGTTTTCAGCCTCAGTGAGCATCGCCTTTTTATCGAGCATACCGAATTTATTGCGCTTCGGTCTCATTAAATATAGATTTTCTAACAATGTTAGATTTGGCCAAATGTTGAGCTCTTGGTGGATGAAAGCTACACCGTTTAGCTCGGCCTCTCTCGGGTTCGGGAAGGTCCGCTCTACACCGTCGATGGTGATTTTACCAGCATCTGCCTTGTGAATACCCGTAAGGATATTCATGAGGGTGGATTTGCCGGCGCCGTTTTCACCCATCAAGGCGTGAACCTCGCCCTCCTTGAGGGTAATACTTACATCGCGTAGTACTTGGTTCGTACCAAATGCCTTTGCAATGCCAGACATAACAATTTCCATAACTACTCCTATATGATTGGTGAAAGTATCTCTAATGTATGTAATAGATTTGAGGGTCAGTTAATCTATTGCTCTAGGGACGATCGCTGAAAATACAATCGGCGCGCAAGATAATGTTGGCATACGGAGATGCTTCACCAGTTCTAATAATGCATTTGCATTGTTTTGTGGCTT